>OIXS01000112.1_pt1 | contig 49981 bp, 44 predicted proteins | sample 1587841 | NCBI WGS metagenome assembly OIXS01 (sample SAMN03283254) | human gut metagenome | biome: human-associated habitat; material: feces | host: Homo sapiens | place: USA | collected 2013
GGGGTCCCCGGAAAGCCGTAAGGCTTTTTGGGGAAAGGAGAATTTGACGAAGCAGATAAGAAACGGCGGTTATAAGGATTTGGAATAGCCGTTTCGTCCTGTGCGAAGTCAAATTCGACGCGGGGAGCAGGCAGCTATGCTGCCTGAGGGGTTGTGAAAAGACCGAAGCCCCCGGAATCATCCGGAGGCTTCTTTTAAAAAGGAGTAATATTGAACCCGGCAAAAGGATAGTATGCCGAAAAGTATCAGTGACTTTTTCCGCCGGGCTTTTCAACGTGCGCCGAGCAGCTGCCGCAGCCGCACGCGCCGCCGCACGAGGAACAATCGCACCCGCAGGAGGATTTACCGTTTTTCTTATCTTTTACCATTTTAACGATAACGGCAATAACGATAACGGCGATTACCGCCAAAACCAAAATACTTCCCCAAGTCATAAGATCACCTGATTTCAAAATTAACTTTCTTTATTTGACTGACTTTGCCTTTTTTCTGCGCTTAACATCTGTATACGCAAGCCTGTTTTCGTCATACTTATTCTTTCTGAACAGCAGATACAGGAACGCTGCAAGTACAACCAGCGCAAGCACCGTCCAAACAGAGAACGATACAACACCCATGATAAGGCCCACGATCTGATAAACCATAAGCGAGATGCAGTAAGCAAAGATCGTTTGATAGCCGATTGCGATCCAGGTCCATTTTGCGCTGTTCATTTCTCTCTTGATCGCGCCGATCGCCGCAAAGCACGGTGCGCAGAGCAGATTGAAGATAAGGAACGAATAAGCCGCGATGGAGGTCATGCCCTCAAAATCAAGCACGCCGAATACGCCTACGACTTCCTCTTTGGCAACAAGACCCATTACGGTTGCGATGGTTGCCTTGATATTATCAAAACCGAGCGGCAGGAAGATCCATTTCACAACATTTGCGATCATGCCCAGCACGCTGTTTTCAAGCTCCATCTCAAGCTCGAACCCGAAGCCGCCGACAGCGGTGGTGCCGAAGTGAGAGCCTGCCCAGATGAATATGGACGAGAGCAGGATTATTGTACCCGCCTTTTTGATGAACGAAGAGCCGCGCTCCCACATGGAACGGATCACACTGCCGAAAGTGGGCACATGGTAAGCGGGGAGCTCCATAACGAACGGAGCGGGATCGCCCGCAAAGATCTTCGTCTTTTTAAGAATGATGCCCGAAATGACGATTGCCGCAATGCCTATGAAATACGCGCTTGGGGCAACCCACCACGCGCCGTGGAAGAGCGCCGTTGCGATCAGGGCAACGATCGGCATCTTGGCGCCGCAGGGAATGAACGTCGTTGTCATGACCGTCATTTTTCTGTCCCTGTCATTTTCAATGGTTCGGCTTGCCATAACGCCGGGAACGCCGCAGCCCGTGCCTATGAGCATAGGTATGAACGATTTGCCGGAAAGACCGAAGCGGCGGAAGATCCTATCCATAATAAACGCTACACGCGCCATATAGCCGCAGCCTTCAAGAACAGCAAGCAGGATAAACAAAACGAGCATCTGCGGCACGAAGCCGAGCACAGCGCCTACGCCGCCCACAATGCCGTCCAGCACAAGGCTCTTGAGCCAATCTGCGCAGTTTATGGCGTCCAGACCGCGCTCAACGAAAACGGGGATACCGGGAACGTAAATGCCGTAATCCTCTGTAGCCGGTACATTTTCCATCTCAAGCGCCGCGTCAACCGTGGCGGAAATATCGTAGCCCTCTTCGGCAAACGCATCGGCATAAGAGCCGTAAGCCTCATCAAACGCGGCAAAATCGCCGTCCTCGATAGCGCCCTGTATGTCGCCCGCGCCGGCAACGTCAGCCGCTGCGGCAGCGTCAACTGCGGCAACAACATCGTCCGTCCATATATACTCGGCGGCAAATTCATTCATGGCTTCATCGTAATCGCTCTGGCCGGTCAGGTGCCAGCCGTCGCCGAACACGCCGTCATTCGTCCAGTCCGTTACGATCGTGCCGAGCGTTGACCACGAAATGTAATAAACGAGGAACATGACGACCACAAATATGGGCAGCGCCAAAAACCGGTTTGTAACTATTTTATCAATTTTATCAGACACAGTCAACCGGCCCTTTTGCTTGTTGACATAGCAGGAATCGATAATAGAGGTTATATATTCGTATCTTTCGTTGGTGATGATGCTTTCGCTGTCGTCATCAAACTCGTCTTCCGCTTCCTTGATTATATCTTCAACATTCGGAAGACTCTCGCCCGTCTGCGCGATTTTATCGTCGCGCTCAAAGAGCTTGATGGCGTAAAACCGTTTCTGCGCTTCGGGCACATGGAGCTGTGCTTCGATTTTGGAAAGATAATCCTCCACGCCCACGGAAAAGCTGTGCACGATCGGCTGCTCGCCTCCGGCGGCGGAAACAACAAGCTGCGCCGCCTCTTCAATACCGCTGCCCTTGAGCGCGGATATCTCTACGACCGAGCAGCCAAGCGCCTCGGAAAGCTTTTTAGCGTTGATCCTGCTGCCCGATTTTTTAACAACATCCATCATATTGACGGCTACCACAACGGGCACGCCGAGTTCAAGCAGCTGGGTGGTAAGATAGAGGTTTCTTTCAAGATTTGTGCCGTCAACGATATTGAGGATCGCGTCCGGCTTTTCATCAAGTATGTAGTTTCTTGCAACAACTTCTTCCAGCGTGTAGGGTGAAAGGCTGTAGATACCGGGCAGGTCCGTTATGGTAACGGATTTATCGCTTTTCAGCTTGCCCTCTTTCTTTTCAACAGTTACGCCGGGCCAGTTGCCCACGAACTGGTTAGAGCCTGTGAGCGCGTTGAACAGCGTGGTTTTACCGCTGTTGGGGTTTCCGGCAAGAGCTATTTTTATAGACATGATTTTCCTCCTAAACAAACCGGCAGGCAAAGCTTTTGTTAGTCGCGCCTAACCGTTGTATATAAAATTACTGATTTTTGCCGCTTAACCATTCACCTCTATATTTGCGGCGTCTGCTTTTCTGAGCGACAGTTCGTAGCCCCTTACGGTAACCTCTATCGGATCGCCGAGCGGCGCAACCTTGCGGATATAAACATCCACGCCCTTGGTGATGCCCATATCCATAATCCTTCTTTTCAGCGCGCCCTCACCGTTTATCTTCTTAACGGTAACGGTCGAGCCGATCTTTGCTTCCTTTAAAGTCATTGCAACTCCTCCGTTAAACTATGATTTTATTTGCAATCGTGCGGCTTATGGCAATACGGGTGCCTTTAACGCTCACGATCAGATTACCCCCAAGGCTTGAAAGGACGGTTACATCCTCCCCTTCAACAAAACCAAGTGATTCAAGGTGATGCCGCGTATCCTCTTTGCCCGTAATCTTGGCGATCTTCTTTTTTTCGCCGTAATCAGCCATAGAAAGAAGCATTTTAACATCTCCTAACCAGTGTGTTAGTTTTGGTTAACATTTGTTAGTTACAACTAACAAAGCTGTAAAAAATATCGGTTAGTTCTCACTAACCGAATAAAATATACCATAATTGAAAGTATATGTCAACCTATTTTTTGCATAATTTTTGAATTTTAATTGATTTGAGCGTCAGACGGCAGCAGAAATCAGTTTTTCGGCATATACATCATGCCCACGATTCTGTTTACAAGCCCTGCCGGCAGGAGCTTTTGCAAAAGGCAAAAGATCTTGTATTTGCCGCCCACTGTTGCAAGCACGGGCAGGCGCTTTTTTTGTGCAATTTTTACAATGCCTGCCGCAACCTGTTCCGGCAGCATGCCGTTTATTTCGTCGTTTTCCATAACGGAAACACTGCGGGCTATCGCGCCGCCGTAAACATCATCGCCCGCGAATTCCTTCCTGCGCGCGGCGGTAAATCCCGTCTTAACATCGCCGAGGCGTATAGAGCATACGGATATGCCGAACTGCTTTAGCTCATTGGAAAGCGCAAGCGAAACAGATTCCACCGCGGATTTTGTTGCCGAGTAAAACGACTGAAACGGAATGGAAAATACCGACGCCGCCGAGGAAATAAAGATCACTCTTCCCCGGCTTTCACGCAGCTTTGGCAGCGCCGCTTTTGTAACGGCGATATGCGCAAAGAAATTCAGCTCAAACTGTGAGCGGATCTCGCGCATATCCGTAAATTCCACACACCCGGAAACGCCGAACCCCGCGTTGTTTATCAACAGGTCGATCCTTTCTATTTCGAAAAACGCGCGGTCAATATCCGCCTGATCCGTAATATCGCACTTCCTATTTTCTGCGCCCGCAATATCACAGGCATGGCGCTGCAGGCAGATCACGCGCCAGCCCTTTTGAAGCAAAATACGCGCCGTTTCTTTTCCTATCCCGCCGGACGCCCCCGTAATCACCGCAACCATAACTATTCCTCCAACACTGTAAAGCGCGAAAATTTTTCTTTAAATATTTTTCTGAATTTTCCTATAAGCATAATATATTTTATTTACACACCTAAGTATATCACTCCCGTCGTGAATTGCAATCCTTTTAAAAGAATGACACAAAAATGTCCTGAACGATATAAATTGATATACCGTTCAGAACATATAATTTATGTGCGATTACTGATTTGTTTTTCTTTGTTCAAAAAAATCTGGATTGCAAAAACGTGCCCCGCACTTTAAACAGAAGCAATCACAGTCGCTCCCTGTTACATCGTCTACCTCGTGCCCATAACCTTTGTCGTGATTACATGGTTTGCCTCCCCATTCTTTCTGTAGCGCTTCTACTTCTGATGTTGTTAATTTTTTCACGACCGACTCTCCTTTCTATTATTCTGCTCTAGTCCAATCTTGTGAATACCAATTTTTATTTACATAGTAGTTCTTTACACTCGGTCTATCATATACATATAAAGCCTGAACTTCTACAGGTTGAGTCAATGCTTGAGCCGCATTTTGAATATTTGCTAATGAAAAAGTTTTAAACCAATAATTCATTATACTACCTTCAGACCCATTACTTTCGTCCAATGAAAAATACCAATATGAAAATCCATCTGTTCCTGCAGTCCATGTATCAGGTTCTGGAAGTGTTACACTGGTGAGCCCTGTACCGTAAAAAGCAAATGCGCCAATAAAATTAACATTATCCGGAATGGTTAATGTAGTTAATCCCACACAATTTGTAAAAGCATGCTGTCCGATTTTTACCAGTGAATTAGGCAAGGTCAAGCTTGTAATTGTATCACAGTTCTCAAAACCATTGTCCATAATTTGTGTAACTGAAATACCATTATAAGAGCCAGGAATCGTCACATTTTTAAGGGCAAAATTTGGTGAAGCCTTAATCCCATATGTTCCATCAGGAAGCAAAACATAAACATAATTACCATCAGTTATTTCTGATCCCGTACCACCGTTACCAACACTACCTACATTTACCGGATTCTGTGGGTCATCAGTATAAGTAACAATCAATTCCCCATCGATAATTTCCATGTTAGCTATGCCTCTGCCATCTTTACCATCTGTGCCTTTTTCGCCGGTATCGCCTTTTTCACCCTTTATATTTCCGAGATTCACTATGGAATTATCGGACATAGTAATCATAAGTTCGCCGTCTGCGGATAAAGTTACGCTCTTGATGCCTGCGCCGTCCGCGCCCATGATAACGCCAAGGTTATCCGTTTCGCCATTTGTATATGTAAGCAGCAGTTCTCCGGCTACGTTGATTTCCGCTTTGGAAACACCAATACCGTCCGCGCCTTTGATATTGCCGAGATTCAACACGGTGCCGTTTGTCAGCTCAACACGCAAAGCGCCTTCCTCTGAAACCGTTACATTTGCGATTCCAACACCATTTTGACCGTCCGCGCCTTTTTCGCCGGTATCGCCTGTATCCCCCTTTTCTCCTTTTGCTCCGTCTGCACCGTCTTTACCGTCTGTGCCGACTACTACGCCAAGATTTTGCGTCTGCCCGTCCGTATAAGTAATGAGCAGTTCGCCGGAACCATTGATCTCAGAATTTGCTATACCAACGCCATTAGTTCCGTTCGTTCCGTCTTGCCCGTTTACACCGTCTTTTCCATCGTTTCCTGTTGCCTGAACGCCTGTAGCAGTCCACATATTGCCGTTATCCGCCGAAACCTCCCATTCATTCGTTTCGGAATTGATCCGTATCTGCGGGCTGATCCCGTCTTTTCCGTTCTGTCCGTCAGTACCGTCTTCCCCGACAATTCTGCCAAGATTAATGCTCTGTGAGTCGGAAAAAGTAAGTTCAAGCTCTCCGTTTTCATTGATCGTGACATTGGAGATGCCGTTGCCGTCCTTGCCGTCTAATCCGTCTTCACCGTCTGCGCCGGTAGCTTTTACGCCGGTGCTGATCCACGAATTGCCGTTATCGGCGGAGATTTCCCATTCGTTGGTCTCTGTGGAGATCCTGATCTGCGGTGATATTCCGTCCTTACCGTCACTGCCGGTTATCTTGCCCAGATTTTGTATATCGCCGTTTGAATAGGTAACAACGAGTTCACCGCTGCCGTTTATTTCCGTTTGCGATATACCAACACCGTCCGTACCGTTGGTTCCGTTTGTACCGTCCTTCCCATCCGCACCGTTTTTGCCGACAACCATGCCCAGATTCGCCGCCGTGCCATCTGTATAAGTGATTACGAGTTCGCCGTTTGAATTGATCTCGGTTTTGGAAACGCCGTTTCCGTCCTTACCATCGGTTCCGTCCCTGCCGTTTGAGCCAACAACCTTTCCGAGATTTACACAAGTATCATTGGAATAGGTAATTACCAGTTCACCGTTTTCATTTACATCGGTACGCGCAACACCAATACCGTCTTTACCATCTGTGCCGTCGGTTCCGTCTTCACCGTCCGCACCCTTTATCGTGCCTAACTGAAGCAAGGTGCCGTTACTCAATGTGATCTCCAACTCGCCGTCGTCTGTTATCAAAACGTTGTTTATTCCGACTCCGTCCTGACCGTCTGCGCCTTTTTCACCGGTATCGCCCTTATCTCCTTTTGCTCCGTCAACGCCGTCTTTCCCGTCTGCGCCAACTATAACGCCCAGATTGTCTATCTTATTATTTGAATACGTTAAGATCAATTCGCCTTTTGCGTTGATCTCAGACTTTTTAATGCTGATACCGTCAGTTCCGTTTGTACCGGCATCTCCTTTTTCACCTTGATCCCCCTTAGCGCCTATAACATTACCAAGGTTGGAACGCTGACCGTTTGAATAAGAAAGCACCAATTCGCCGGCTGAATTGATTTCTGCATTTGTAACGCCGATTCCGTTTTCGCCTTTATCGCCTTTGGCTCCGTCTGTGCCTATTACTGTACCCAGATTTTCCATATTGCCGTCAGAATAGGTCAGAACAAGTTCGCCGTTATCGTTTATTCCTGCCGTTTTTATGCTGATTCCGTCTTTGCCGTCAGCACCGTTCGTACCGTCTTTGCCGATCACTTTTCCCAAATTATCAGTCTGCCCGTTTGAGTAAGTTAAAACGAGTTCGCCGCTGTCATTTATTTCCGAATCGGTTACGCTTACGCCGTCATTGCCGTTTGTGCCCGTGATTTTATCAAGATTAACAAATGTGCCGTCCGAAAAATTTAAAACCAGCTGACCGTCTTCATTAACATTAGCAGATGTTATTCCTCTTCCATTCTGTCCGTCTGTGCCGTCTTTACCGTTAGTACCATTCACGCCGTCTTTGCCGTTCGCACCATTTTTGCCGTCAGCGCCTACCGCGCTTCCAGCGTTAATCATTGTGCCGTCTGAAAGGGTAAAAATCAGATCTCCGTCAGATGAAAACGCGGCTGTTTTGATTGCCGCGCTGTTTTGATCTGCCATTGCCGCCAACGCATCGGAAAATTCCTTCTCCGTTCCAGAATAACCATTTTCAGCTGCAATTTCATATGCCGATTTTCCTTTAAGAGAATTAAGCCAGTCCTCAACGCTGCCGTCATAGCCTTGCTCTGCCGCAAGCTCATACGCAGAGAGCCCGTTTTCTACATTACCTGAAACAGGCGCACTCATATTCCGATGAATGATTGTGGCAACAACTGCCGAAATTACAAACATCAAGATAACAGCGATGACTGCAATCACAACTTTTTTTATCGTTTTCCTTTTGTTATTCTTTATTTCTTGCCGTTCCATTTTTAACCTCCGTTCAGAATGAAAATAATTCTATTTTTATTACATAATAAAACTGAAATGTCGTTTTGTCAACTATTTTCTCGTTGTTTTAATGATTTATACGTTCTTTCCTTTAAAATAGTTTTGAGGTGTTCAAAATGGACTTCTGCAATAAACTACGCGCCCTTATAGAAGAAAAAAATTTAACACAAAAATGTGTTGCCAATGATTTGAATATAGCCCCGTCTACAATGGGCGGGTATGTACAGGGTACCAGTGAGCCTGATTTTAAGACCCTGAAACTGCTTGCCGAATATTTTCATGTTTCTACAGATTATCTTTTAAGTATTCATTCTCAAAAAAGCAACAGCTTTGCCGAAGATGAATTACTGCGCATATTTAGGCTGATGACCGCCGAACAACAAATGCTTTTTATTGAGCAGGGCAAAGTTTTTGTTAAGGCAAACGAAAAGAAAAAAGAGAGCAAAAAATCATCATAGGAAATTTCAAAATGTATATTTAGGCACAAAAAAGCACGGACCCGCTGTTGCAGGCCCGCGCTTAAAGACATGATTATAATGTAATAAAAAGTGTTAAGAAAAACAGGGCTTTTGCAAAAAGCGAAAGCCTTGTTTTTATTTCATGTATGCCGGTTACTGCTCAACAGGGTAAACAGAAACCTTTTTCTTGTTTTTGCCCATTCTCTCAAACTTAACCGTGCCGTCAACAAGCGCAAAGAGGGTATCGTCTGAGCCGATGCCAACATTGTTGCCGGGATGGATATGCGTGCCTCTCTGGCGGTAAAGAATATTGCCGGCAAGAACAAACTGACCGTCCGCTCTTTTTGCGCCGAGGCGCTTGGATTCGGAATCACGGCCGTTCTTCGTTGAACCCATACCTTTTTTATGAGCAAAAAGCTGAATATCTAACTTAAGCATTTACTGCACCTCCGAAATTTTGATTTTGATGTTTTCGGGATAATCCTTCTGTAGCTCGCTCAAATGGAGCAAAAGCCCCTTCAGAATATCCTGCGCGGCAGCCGGATCATCTTTTACGGCAAGCCTCAGCCAGCCCTTATCCGCCTCTGCCTCAGCGGATAGATGCAAAACGTCCGTAACGGTATTCGCCGCCATCAGGCAGGCGCTGGAAACGAACGCGCACAAAATATCCTGCCCGCTGGGGGCTGTAAGCGCATGGCCTTTTGAAGTAAAGCCCGTGTAAAGATCACCCGATCTGAAAAATTCTACTTCTATCATTTGGTTTAAGCGTTGATTGCGGTGATCTCAACCTTGGTATACGGCTGGCGATGACCCATCTTGCGCTTTTCGTTCTTCTTCGGCTTATAAGTAAATACAGTGATCTTCTTAGCCTTGCCGTTCTTAAGAACCTTGGCGGTAACGGTTGCCTTTGCGCAATCCTTGCCGGCTTTGATGCCCTTGTCATCACATACAGCAAGAACGTTATCAAAGGTTACTTCTGCATCAGCCTCAGCGCCGAGCTTCTCAACGTAAACAACGTCGCCCTCGGAAACCTTATACTGCTTGCCGCCGGTTACGATAACAGCGTACATAGATTTTACCTTCCTTTATTCAGACTCGCTATGGCAGGTGAACACGCGTTTCTTAAATACCTGCAATATGCGGCTTAAAAAATATACCACAAAAGCGAATCGTTGTCAACAATTTTTGCATATTAAATTCGAAGTATTAAATACTGATTTTATCTATACAATATATAGTAAAGAAAACAGACTTATAATCAAAATACAGAACGCATAAAATAAGTCTTTACAATTCTGTTTTTGTATGCTATAATTCATTCGCTGAATACGAATTACCCGGATACGGGCGCAGGCGCCTATGGCGAGTTCACCTATCCCGTTTCTGAGTTTTGCGCTTATCGGCAAATACTATGAAAGAGGTGACATTGCATGACACAGGCAGAAAAGCAGGCGATCATCAAGGAGTATGCAACGCATGAGAACGATACCGGTTCCCCGGAGGTTCAGATTGCAGTTCTTACCACAAGGATCAATGAGCTTACCGCGCATCTGAAGATCCACAAGAAGGATAACCATTCCCGCCGCGGCCTTCTTAAAATGGTTGGCCACAGAAGGAATCTTCTTGCTTATCTTTACAAGACGGATATCAACAGATACCGTGCGCTTGTTGCAAAGCTCGGCATCCGTGACACGCTGGACAGATAATTTTGTTGCAGACGGCAATTCCCCTGCCGTCTGCTTTTTATCTTTAAAAGCGCCCGCAAGGGCTTAAAATGACCGTAAGGAGGCAGAGAAATAGTAGTAAATTGAGGGCATAAAACGCTTTGCGCCTTGAATTTATTACTATTGCGCCTCCTTTGGAATATAAAAATAAAGTGAGGTAAAATTATGTTTTTCAAAAACTACAAAAAATGGGAAACAGAATTTGCAGGCCGCAAGTTCACGCTGGAAACCGGCAAGATGGCTGGCCTTGCAAACGCCGCGTTCTTTGCAACCTACGGCGAAACACAGGTGCTCTGCACCGTAACGGCTTCCGCAAAGCCGAGGGAGGGCATTGATTTCTTCCCGCTTTCAGTTGATTACGAAGAGAAGATGTATTCCGTGGGCAAGATCCCCGGCTCTTTCCTGCGCCGCGAGGGCAGGGCAAGCGAAAAAGCGATCTTAACCAGCAGATGTATAGACAGGCCGATCCGCCCGCTCTTCCCCAAGGATCTCAGAAACGACTGCTCCGTTGTTGCCACCGTTATGAGCGTTGACCCGGACTGCTCGCCGGAGGTTACGGCTGCAATCGGCGTTTCCGCCGCGATCGCGGTTTCCGATATCCCGTGGGACGGCCCGATCTCTTCCGTAAACGTTGGACTTGTAGACGGCGAGATCGTTCTGAACCCCACGCTGGAGCAGAGGGAAAAGACAGCTCTTACCCTTACCGTTGCCTCCACGGCAGACCTTGTTGCCATGATCGAGGCAGGCGGCAACGAGATCCCGGACGACCTTATGTTTGACTGCATCATGGCAGGCCATGAGGAAAACAAGAAGATGGTAAAATTCATTCAGGGCATCGTGGACGAGATCGGCAAACCCAAGTTTGCATATGAATCCTCTGATCCCGACCCGGAGATTCTTGCCGAGATTGAGAATTTCTGCATAGAGGACGTTAAAAAAGCGCTGGATACGGACGATAAACTTGTTCGTGACGAGGCTCTGCTTCCGATATATGCCGCAGTTCACGAGAAATTTGACGAAAAGTTTGAGGGCTGCGAAGAGAAGGTAGACGAGATCATGTATCTTGTGCAGAAGCACGTGGTACGCGCATGGCTCAAGGACGAACACAAGCGTGTGGACGGCAGAGGAATAGACGAGATCCGCCCGCTCAACGCGGAGATAGACCTGCTTGACAGGGCACACGGCTCCGGCATGTTCACAAGAGGCCAGACGCAGGTGCTTTCCGTTACAACGCTTGGCCCGATGAGCGACTGCCAGCAGCTTGACGGCCTGGACGAGCAGAAAGAGAAGAGATACATTCACCACTACAACTTCCCGTCCTTCAGCGTTGGCGAAACAAAGCCCTCCAGAGGCCCGGGCAGACGTGAGATCGGCCACGGCGCGCTTGCCGAAAAGGCGCTCTTGCCCGTTATTCCCAGTGTTGACGAATTCCCGTACTGCATCCGCGTAGTATCCGAAGTGCTTTCCTCAAACGGCTCCACTTCCCAGGGTTCCGTATGCGGCTCCACCCTTTCCCTTATGGCGGCGGGCGTTCCCATCAAGGCTCCCGTTGCGGGCATCAGCTGCGGACTCATCACCGGCGATGAGGGCGTTTACGGCGACTTCATGACGATGGTGGATATCCAGGGACTTGAAGACTTTTACGGCGATATGGACTTTAAGGTTGCCGGCACAAAGAACGGCATCACCGCCATTCAGATGGACCTTAAAGTACACGGCCTTACGCCCGAGATCATTAAAGAGGCTTTTGCAAAAACGCACAAAGCAAGAAATTATATCCTTGACGAGATTATGCTGCCCGTTATCAGCGAGCCGCGCAAGGAGCTTTCCAAATACGCGCCCAAGATGGTTACGCTTTCCATTGATCCCGATAAGATCGGCGATGTGATCGGCAAGGGCGGCAAAGTCATTCAGGAGATCCAGAGCGACTTTGACGTTAAAGTGGATATTGAAGAGGACGGCCGCGTATTCATCAGCGGTATAGATATAGACAAGTGCAACAGCGCAAGAGACGTTGTTAAGCTGATCGCAACCGATCCCGAGGTTGGCGCATTCTACAACGGCGTTGTAACAAGGCTCATGAGCTTCGGTGCATTCGTTGAGATCGCGCCCGGCAAGGAGGGGCTTGTTCACATCTCAAGGCTTGACGTTAAGAGAGTGGATAAGGTTGAAGACGTTGTAAACGTTGGCGACACGGTTGTTGTAAAATGCATAGAGATCGACGACCAGGGCAGGATCAACCTTTCCAGGCGCGACGCGCTCATTGAGCTTGAAGGCATGAAGCCCGAAAATGAGATTGACGAAGCGCCCAGAAAGCCCAGAAGAGACGGCCGCCGCCGTCCGCGCAGGGACTGATATTCCGGCAAAATAAAATATTCCAAAACCTGATTTAAGGCTGTGGATTTTTCTGAGCAACGCTCACTTTTCGCCACATAACCCAAGCGGTTATGTGGCTTTTTTACACATTTTTTCGCGTAGGATACGCGGACGGCTGAAAATTCAACGTATCGGAGGAAAATAATGGAGCAGACCTTTATGAAAGAGAGAAAGATCGTGCCGCTCGTTATAACCATGGCGCTGCCGATGACGGTCTCCATGCTCATCAATTCACTGTATAATATTGTGGACAGCTACTTTGTTGCAAAAATCAGCGAGGAAGCCATGACGGCGCTTTCCCTTGTTTACCCCGTTCAGAATCTGGTGACCGCCGTAACGGTGGGCTACGGGATCGGCGTAAATGCCGTTATCGCATTTTATCTGGGCGCGGGCAAGCAAAAGCAGGCGGATACCGCCGCTTCGGCAGGCATGCTGTTCAATATCCTGCACGGCGTTATACTGACGGGCTGCGTCTTTATCATGCCCGCGTTTTTGAAAATGTTTACAAGCGACCCCGTTACGCTGGATTACGGCATACGCTATTCGAATATCGTATTCCTTTTCAGCATACCCATAGCCGCCGGCATCGGCTTTGAAAAAATCTTTCAGGCAGTCGGCAAGATGACCGTTTCCATGATCGCCATGCTGGCGGGCTGCATAACGAATATCATTCTTGACCCCGTTCTCATCTTTGGCTGGTGGATCTTTCCCGAAATGGGGATTGAAGGCGCGGCGCTTGCCACGGGCATCGGGCAGATCGTAACGCTTGTGATCTATGTGGCCATCTATTTAAAGAACGGTCTTTCGGTAAAAATACGATTGAAAGGCTTTGCCGATTTTGCAAAGATAAGCCGCCGAACATACGCGATCGGTATACCTGCCGCGCTCAATTTGGCGCTGCCGTCCCTGATGATATCCGTGCTCAATTCCATACTTGCCGTATTTTCGCAGACCTATGTGCTTGTTCTGGGCGCCTATTACAAGCTTCAGACCTTTTTGTATCTTACGGCAAACGGCATCGTGCAGGGCATGCGCCCCGTTTTAAGCTACAACTACGGCGCCGAGGAATACGGGCGCGTGCGCGGAATATTCAGGGTAAGCCTGGGCTTCATAACTGCGGTAATGGTGCTCGGCACCGTGCTTTGCGCAGCAATACCGCAAAACCTGATCGGGCTTTTCAGCTCCGGCAGCGAAACCATAGAAATCGGCGTTCACGCACTACGCCTGATTTGTATAGGGTTTATTCCGTCCGCCCTGAGCGTTACCGTTTCCGGCGCGCTTGAAGGCCTCGGCAAGGGCGGCACATCACTTTGGATATCGCTTTTAAGATATGTGATCGTGATTCTGCCGGCTGCGTTCATACTCAGTAAAACAGTGGGCGCAGGCGGCGTATGGAACGCCTTTTGGATAACGGAGCTCATAACCGCCCTGTTTTCGCTCATCGTTTTCGCATTCGTTTCAAAAAAACATCTTTCCCGCGGAAGATAAATAAAAATAATCTGATTTTTCGGCGAAAAAATTTCCAAAAAAAGCTTTCATAATTCCCGCATACTGAGCTGTATTATGTGCAAAATATTACAGATAAAGCTTAGCAGGCAAGATGAGCCGGGCCGCATAAATCGTATATGGTTTTTATCTTGCCGGCTTACAGACCAAGGAGAAAGATACGAATGAAAGCAACAGGAATTGTCAGACGAATCGACGATCTGGGAAGAATCGTTATACCTAAAGAAATACGCCGCTCGTTTCGTATTCGAGAGGGCGATCCTCTTGAGATTTTTACCGACGCCGAGGGCGAGGTAATATTTAAAAAATATTCGCCTATAGGAGAGCTTTCCAACTTTGCGGGGCAGTATGCGGAGGTGCTTCACAAAAGCGGCGGGCTGCCGATAGCCATTATGGACAACGACCACGTTATAGCCGCCTCCGGCCTGAGCAAACGAGAGGTGCTGGAGCGCAGGGTAACGAAAAACCTTGAAGAGCTTATGGAAAACAGAGCCATCCATATATCCACCAACGAAGTGCCGCCGATGAACGCGATCGAGGGGTTTGACAGAAAAGCCAACGTCGTTTACCCCATCATCTACGGCGGTGACGTTTCCGGAGCCGTAGCGCTTATGCAGGGTGATGAAAACCACCTGCCGACGGAGACGGAGATCAAGCTCGTTCAGGTTGCAGCGGCGTTTTTGGGAAAACAAATGGAATAATAATCGTTCAAAATAATACACGAATCAGAGATTAAAAATATATATCATTCCGGCGCATGCCTGCACGTTCGCCGAGGTGGTAAAGTAATGGTACGCCGGGTGTGTTTCAAACACACCCGGCATTGTGATTTATCAAACATTTATTGTGATATTTATAAATTGTGCAGCCGTTTTCAAGATGCTATTATATAAAAAGCAGTATATTAAATGATTTAAGAGAGGGCTACATTATGAAATACAGAATTGAGATGGTCTATGAGACCGGCGAAAAAACTGCGGTGCTTAACACAGCGGCGGACGAGATCTGCTCTGTTTCGCTCAAAGGAAACGGCGGCGTTGCCAGTGCCGTGCTGAATTGTAAAACGGAAATCACCATAAAAAGCTTTAAGCTTATTCTTCCCTATTCCTTTTCGGAAAACAGCAGGATATTTGCAAACGGGTTTCAGAGCTGGACAGATTCGCGCGAATATATGCCCTGCGAAAAAATGAACGAGCTGGAAAGAATCGTGGAAACATTTATAAATTCACCCATTGCGGCAGGAACAGGGCTGAACCGTTCGGGCGACGGCACTTTCCATAAATTCCCGCGCAAGAAAGGCGTATTTTACGGGTTTTCATACGGATATGTCAGAAACGGTGAAAAGGTTACGCTTTTCGGCTCCATGAGCGAACGCACGGGCTATACGATCATCACCTTTGACGCGGCGAAAAATCTGATCTACATAGAAAAAGAGCTTCAGGGCAAAGCCTTTTGCGGCGAATGCGAGCTTATGAGCCTTGCAGTCATCTCCGGCAGCTATGACGCTGTATTTGACAAATACTTTGAACTGCTTGAGATTCCCGCCCCGAGGGCGCAGAGAGCCTGCGGCTACACCACGTGGTACAATTATTACGGAAACGTAACGGAAGATGTCGTCATGCGCGATCTTGACGCAATGGAAAAAGCCGGGGTAAAAATCGATTTCTTCCAGATAGACGACGGCTACCAGAACGCCATCGGCGACTGGCTTATAACCGACGAAAAAAATTCCCCTCCGGCATGAAGGCGGTTGCGGACGAGATACATAAAAGAGGAATAAAAGCTGGGCTTTGGCTTGCGCCGTTCGGCGCCGTAAAAAGCAGCCGCGTATTTAAAGAACACCCCGATTGGATCATTCGGGACGGCAAAGGTAAGCCATACGCAGTAGGCCCGAACTGGGGCACATTCTATGCGCTTGACATTTACAACGAAGGCGCGCGCGAATACATAAAGCAGGTGTTTGATACCGTGCTCGGAGAATGGGGATACGATCTTGTTAAGCTTGATTTCCTGTATGCCGCTGCCGTACTGCCCCTGCACGGCAAGACACGCGGCGAGATCATGTGCGACGCCATGGATCTTCTGCGCGAATGCTGCGGGGATAAGCTGATACTCGGCTGCGGCGTTCCGCTTATGCCCGCATTCGGCAAAGTGGATTACTGCCGCATCGGCGCAGACGTTACAAACAACTGGAAACCGCGAAAGTATACCACCCGCGAAGATGTTTCCACACCCCACGGCGTAAACAATTCCATTTTCCGCCGCCATCTGGACGGCAGAGCGTTCCTGAACGACCCGGACGTTTTCTTCCTCAGAAACAACAATATGCACATGAGCCTGGAAAAACGCAAACTGCATGCAAAGATAAATTCGCTGTTTGGCTCTCTGCTGTTTGTTTCCGATAATGTAAGCGAATATAACGGCGAACAGATGCGCATTCTGAAAGACGTGTTTTACAGCGAAAAGGCGCAGATCCTCAGCGCCGAATATACGGACAAAAAGCAAATAACCGTAACCTACCTGCAAAACGGAGAAAAAGAAACGCTTGTGTTCGACCCGGATAACGGAACCGTTTACTGAGGGGGAGAAGGATTATGGCAAAAAAATCCTCATTTTCCGATGCTGTTTCAACAGCCAAAAACGCAGTAAAAGACGTTAAAACGCATTGGAAATCCCCTGCCGAGGGCAAATACATATCCTTTAGGGAGTTCACGGCGTACAGCGTGGGCGGCATAGGCGTCAACACGATAAATTCCATCTTCGGCTACGTTGCGTTGAACGCAAACTGCCTGCTGCTCGGCTCCGCATACGGCATAGACCCCGTGCACCTTGTGTGGATGAGCACGATCGTCAATATACTGAATCTTGCAAAATCCCCGTTTATCAGCATGCTTATAGACAACACCAACACAAAATTCGGCAAATTCAGACCGTATCTTATCATCACCGGCATACCCACGGCGGTGCTGATCTGCCTTATGGCATTTATACCCGAAAGCTTTAATTACACGCTGAAATGCGTGCTGCTGTGCCTGATCTACGCGCTTGCCATGCTGTTTCAGTCCACCTATTCCCTGGCGTATTCAAGCCTTGCCCAAGTGCTTACGCCAAACAGCTCTGAGCGCACTTCGCTGCTTTCGGTCAGCGCGTTCATATACAATCTGGGGCCAAGCATTGTAAATATGATACTGCCCATCATTGCCGAGCTGTTTGACGGCGGTATGCGCGGCTTTGCGGTCTACAGAGTTATGTTCCCTGTTTTTTCCGTTGCGGGAATACTGCTCAGCATCTGGACTTTTAAGGACACCAAAGAAAAGATCATCGTACCCAAAACATACGTTGCAAAAGTCAAATTCACAGACGGTATCAAAGAGATCAAAAACAATAAATATTTCTGGCTGATCTATCTTTATCAGATCTTGGGCGTTATGAAAGGCGGCATCTCAAGCATACTTGCATGGTACTGCTCCTACGTTATTATGAGCGACAGCGTGCTCGGCATTATGAACAGCGTTATGGGTACCGCGTCCGTTCCGGGAATGCTGCTTGCGCCCCTGCTTGCCAAAAAATTCGGAAAACGCAACTGCCTTATCGCGTTCAACGCTATGCGCGCCGTGTTTGCCGTTCTTATGCTCTTCACCTCAAACAGCCCGTTCCTGTTCCTTGCCTGCCTTTACATTGCAACGCTTGCAACAGGCGGCGACGCAATTATTACCTCCGCCGCAACCGCCGATATATTTGATTACCAGCAATGGAAAACAGGCAAGCGTTTGGAGGGCTTCATCACGCAGTTCGGCGGCATGCTGGTTACGGCTGCCTCAATGGGCAGCGCGTTTATCCTGCCGTATTTCTACAGGCATTACGGGCTCGGCACGGATTATGACGTGCTGTTTGACGCCTCCGTCAGAACGCCGATATTCAACATCATCATTATAACAACTGTTGCTTCCTGCCTGCTGACGGTAATACCCATGCTGTTTTATGATATGACAGAAAAGAAGCAGCAGCAGATTATTGAAGATCTGAAGCAGCGCGCCGAAGAGGAAAATTTACAGAATGCTTAACGACGGGTTTATAAAAGCAGATCTTCGGCAAAACGCCTTTGCCGTCTGGGCAAAACCGCCCGCATGGCGGCTGAATGACGGAAGATATAAGACGCTATGTGAAAACAAGGCGGTCCTGTGGGAGATCGGCAGAGAGAACGGCGTATGCAGCGAACACATGGAAATGAGCGGCTTTCAGTCCAGCTCTATCGTATGCGCGGGCAAAGACGCACGCGGCGGATTGCTTTTGCGCAGGCATATAACCGTTCCCGCGCTCAGAAAAGTGCCGGACGATACACGCGGCAGCTTTGCCTTTAACATTACCGGCGGTGTATGCCGGATCTTTGTAGATGCAAAAGAGCAAAAAGAACATCCGCAAAAAATAATTATGCGCGGCAATCTCACCGTGATTTCCGACTGCCGGGCGTGCGAGATAACGCGGCAGTTTATAAACTGCGCCGACGCACCGGCGCTTATCGAGCAAATAGATATAAAAATGAAGACGGCCGGAAAGCTGCGCATCAGCACGCCGTATATCAAAAAGACGCTGCCCGCAAGGAAATGCGCCGGCGGCAGCATCAGCTACGGAACCTGCGCCGTATACGAGGGCAGCGTTTCCTTCAACAGGGCATATGATTTTAAGGCGGAAAAGACGCTTCCCTGCGGCGGCAAAGCCTCGTTTTACATTGTATATTTCGCCGGCGGCGCGCATACTGTAATCGACATCGAGCAGCAAATACGGGAACGAAACAGATTTATTGAAAACAGGTTCACCCGTACCGTGGTGAAAAGCGGAAACGAGTTTACGGACGCTGAATTTTCGCACTGCATGCTGCGCGCATGCGAGAGCATATTCAAAACAAAATCCGGTCTGTTTCACAGCCCGGGCGGCGGCAATTATTATGCCGCGCTTTGGACGAACGATCAGTGCGAATACGCAAACCCTTTATTTGCGTTTATAAATTATCCGCCCGCAACGCAAAGCGCGCTCAACTGCTACCGGCTTTATGAACGCTACATGGATAAAAGCGATACGCCGTTTCAGGAAAAACGCGCGCTTGTAACAAGCATCGTTGCGCAGGGCGACGGCTATTGGAACGGTGCAGGCGACCGGGGAGACGGCGCCATGTACGCCTACGGGCTGTGCCGTTTTCTGCTGGCGCTTGGCGAAAAAAAGCTGTTTGAAGAATTTTTAGATAATATAAAATGGTGTATAGATTTCTGCCTTTCAAGGAAGAACGAAGCAGGCGTCATCAGCAGCGATTCGGACGAGCTTGAAAACCGCTTTGAATCCGGCAGCGCAAACCTGAATACAAGCTGCCTTACCTATGACGCGCTCTTGAACGGTGCGCTGATATGCGAGATCCTTGGTAAAAGCGAGCTGGCGCGGGCGTGGAAAAACGAAGCGGCTTTGCTTAAGGAGAATATAGAGAAATATTTCGGCGCAAACGTGGAGGGCTTTGCTACATATGCGTATTACAAAGGCAACGCGCTGCTGCGCTCCTGGATATGCACACCCCTTACGGTAGAGATCTTTAACAGAAAAGAGGAAACTTTAAAAGCGCTCTTCAGCCCTGCGCTTTACAGAAACGGTATGCTGCGCAGCGTATCCAACAACGCGACCACATGGGACCGCAGCCTGCTTTTTGCGCTCAGAGGCGCTTTTCTTGCGGATGACGAAAAGGCGTTTGATAAACTGTGCGCTTACAGCCGGGACAGACTCATCGGCAACCATTCGCCGTATCCGTTTGAGGCTTACCCCGAAGGCAACCGCGCGCACCTCAGCGGTGAGAGCGCCCTGTTTTGCCGTGCGGTAACGGAAGGGCTTTTCGGCCTGCGCGTCACAGGATACCGAAAACTCAGGATCGCGCCTAAGAAGAGTGGTATTTCCGTTTGCGGACTTTACCTTTTTGGCGAAACCTTTGCGATTTTCGCCGAGGACGATAAGCTGATCCTTAAGATCGGCAGTGATGAATACTGCCGCAGCGGGCACACGGCTGAATTTGATTTTGAAAAGAACGAATTTGTGTAGGCTCTACACGCATATCCTTATTGCTTAAAAAGCGCTGGATTTTGTGCATATTGCATAATTTTCAGCGCTTTTTATTGTGCATTATGTTTGAAGCATAGAAGTTTGTACAAAAAACTTGATTTTTTTAAAACAGTGTATATAATGTATGCCAAGAGAGGAAAAAAGCGCGCGAGGTTTTGTTGATGAGCCACTTAAAGAGCGAAGCATTCGGTTATATCAAAGATATGTTTATCCAGCACAATATGGTTAAACGCACGGTGCTCTCGTTTATAAGCGTGTTGATCACAGGCTTTGCAATATCCCTTTTCTCCCTTTCCGGATTCGGGGTGGACCCCTTTACCTCGATGAATATGAACATATCCTCTGTTATCGGCATGAGCTACGGCACATATCAGCTGATCGTCAATATCGTGATACTTGTTTTTGTGGTTATCGTTGCACACAGAGGTCTTGTGGGCGTAGGCACGGTATTCAATATGATACTCGTCGGCTACACCTGCGAATTTTTTGAAAAGCTTTTCTCTCCCCTTGAAAACAGCACCCTGCCCGTACGGCTTGTGCTGCTTGCGGCAGGAATCATCATGATGTGCTTTTCAAGCAGCCTGTTTTTCACGGCAAACGTTGGGGTAGGTCCTTATGACACCCTTGCGTTCATGATAACGCAGGCAACAAAGATTCCTATGAAATGGACCCGCGTTATGACGGACGTATGCGTTGTTCTGATAGGACTTGTTGCAAGCGGCGGGCTTACTGCACTTTTTCACGGAAGCTTTTCACAGATCAAAAATATCGGGATCGGCACGGTCATAACGGCATTTTGTATGGGCCCGCTCGTTAATTTCTTTAACAAGCATATAAGCGCCAAAATACTGAATGTGGATTACGAGGGCATGAGCCGCGATATCGCGTTTTTCCTTATAAAGGGCGCGCTTATCAAAAATTCGCTCCGCCCGGTAACGGAGATCAAGGCTTCAAAGCCCGGCTCCGGTACGCGCCGTTTCCGTTAATCATACGAGCGGTCACGCTCCCTATTTGCCTGCAAGCAAGCAATTGCTTCACATAAATTTTTACCCCTTAAAAGAAAAGAGCTGTCGGTTTATCCGGCGGCTCTTTTCCTTTTCCGAATTTTGTATCAATAATCAGAAACTGTTTATAATTTTGTTATAATTTTATCAATTATAGCAGGATTTCTAAACTTCCGAATCGTTTTTTGAAAGTTTATTACGGCGATTATGCTATATTTGAATCAACGGACCGCATAAAATACGCATATTCAGGACGTATTTTATTGCGCAGGCGTTTTTGTTTTCTTAATATTATAAAATGCAGAAAGGAGTAAAAATGTTATGAAAACAAAGAAGAAAACAAGGCTTATCAGCCTGTTCCTCGCCGTTGTTATGGCAGTTTCCGCTTTAACGGCTTCCATCTCGGCGCAGGCATGGCACTGGTTTTCGTGCTCCTTCGTGCAAGAAAAAAAGTTACTGATTAATCATTGATCGGTAATTCATCAAAATTACTCCATAAGGGAAGCGCCTCCGCAAGGGGGCGTTTTTCTTATGAAACGGCATTTCGCGACCTCTGCCGCCGTTGGATGCAGAGCATTGATTTGCCCGTATAATTGTGTTAGAATAAGCTCACAGGGCAGACGGCGTGCAATACGGATTCTGCCGCGCATCAAAACGCCGAACAGGAAAGGAGTTTTTGAAATGCTGAAGGCTTACAGAAAAAACATTATCCTTTTTTACGTTCTTACGGCAGCAGCGCTGATTGCCGCCGTATTTGTTGATCTTAAACTTGATATTCTGCTCAATGCGCCGGAAAATGCCTTTGCCGTTTGGTTTTACAATACGGGGGAGATCCCCTGCCGGCTCATCTGCCCGCTTGCCGGGGCGGCGCTGTTTTACTGCTGCGATTCAAAATTTGCCCGCTTTGCCGGCATATGTATTTCGCTGGGCGGCGGCGCGTATTTCGGCTACTACTTTTCAGAGCACTTTTTTACAGAGGCAAATCAGCTTTTGTTCGGCATCGTTTACGGCGTGGGCTTTTCACTGGCGGTGCTTCTTGCCGGAAAACTGGTTAACATCCCCGAAAGTATAAAAAAGCCGCTTGCCGCGCTCGCTGTTGCGGGCATTGCCGTTATGGCGGCGCAGCTGCTCGCCGTTGAGGGCATGAAATACCTTTGGGGGCGCGTGCGTTTTCGTGACCTGCTTGCCGCAGGCAGTTATGAGGCATTTACGCCGTGGTATGTGATCAACGGCATAAACGGCAACAAATCCTTTCCGAGCGGGCATACCGCCGGCGCAGCCATGAGCTTTCTTGCCATGCTGCTGCCGTACATCAGCAAAACCGCCTATAAGCACAGGCAGCTTTGCTTTTATATACCTTTCGTTTACACCTGCACGGTTGGCGTTACGCGCCTGATCATGGGCGCGCATTACCTCTCAGACATTGCCATGGGCGGCGCGGTCGGCCTGCTCACCGTCATCATCGCCATAGCAGTGCTTGATAAAAAGATTTGTCCATCACGCTTAAAAGCTGAACAGCAATAAAAGAACCGCTCTGTTATGTATTAACAGAGCGGCTTTTTGCACATACTCTCTGGGATTGGAGCCAGAATGGTTTATTCGCTGTTTTTCTTTGCGGTATTGATAGATGCTACTAAAATTTTTTTAATTTCTAAACATTCGGATAGCAAAGATTGATACATTTTTTCATCAATATATTTTGATAAATACAATAATTTGATCCATTACTCTGTTTTGGCTGTTTCTTTCAATGCAATATGTAGTTTAGAAATAAAATCAGCTTTGCTTTGACCGTAATTAGCCTCATTTATGTTTGCACCTATACTTGTGCCGCTGCGAATAATCTGTTTTGAAATGATATGTTCTTTCTTTGTTTTAATTAAATAGCGATTCAGTTTTACGATTCTTGCAGCGAAATTTAAAGATTTGTCAATTAGCAAATTTTCTTCCATATTAAATACCTCATAATAAGATAGCGTGATTATATTGGAAAATCAATTTATTAATAATTCATTCTTCATTATTCAATATTAATTATAAAAATCCGATTCAATGAATAACGAGATATTGAATAATGAAAAATGAATAATAGAAAGCAAAAATCCGTTCTGTGCAAGAACGGATTTTTGTTTTGGCGCAGATGAAGGGATTTGCCGTATGCTGCGGCTGCGCCTTGCATACTTATAACTCGGCGACCGAAATGCACGGCATTTCAGTACCCGCCTCGCTGCTTTTTGCTGAAAACAGCCCACCGGGCTGTTTTCGTTACGCAAAAACCCTCTCGGGTTCAAATCCCTATTTGTATAAAAAAACAGAAGGTGCAAAAGCACCTTCTGTTTTTTTGGCGCAGATGAAGGGATTTGAACCCTTGAAACGGTGTTCGCCGTTTACACGATTTCCAATCGTGCTCCTTCGGCCAGCTCGGACACATCTGCATATCGGGCGGTTTATTGCCGCCCCTATAATTTACTATATTTTTGATGATTAGTCAAGAGCTGAATTAAAATTTTCACACAATATAATCAATCCAGCACCTGATAATATACCGAAAACTGATTGAGCTTGGTCTCAAACTTATCTTTAGGCTGTTCCTTAGGCACTTCAACCGGGTATTTGCCGGTAAAGCAGCCGTCGCAAAAGCCCATGCCCGTATTTTCGGCAAGGTGGTGCGTTGCCTTTACGGAAAGATAGGCAAGCGAATCCGCCCCGATGACCTGCGCGATCTCCTCCACCGTATTATACTTGCAGGCGATCAGATTATCGCTGCTGTCCACATCCGTGCCGAAATAGCAGGGGAATTTAAACGGCGGAGAGGACACACGCATATGCACTTCCTTTGCACCCGCCTCCCTGAGCAGGCTTACGATTCTTGCGCAGGTCGTGCCGCGGACGATGGAATCATCTATCATGATCACGCGCTTGTCCTTTATATTTTCCCTGATCACATTGAGTTTTATACGCACGGCGTCCTCGCGCATATCCTGGCTGGGCTGGATAAAGCTTCTGCCTATGTATTTATTTTTGATAAAGCCCACGCCGTACGGCACGCCGCTTGCCTTTGAATAGCCGAGCGCCGCGTCAAGCCCCGAATCCGGAACGCCGATCACGATATCCGCGTCAACAGGGCTTTCCTTTGCAAGGAATTCGCCCGCTTTCATTCTGGCGTGCTGAACCGAGGCGCCCTCTATGACCGAATCCGGACGCGCAAAATAGATATATTCAAAAACGCACAGCCCGCAAGGCTTTTCAACACAGTGTGTCGTGTCCGATTCCAGCCCCGATGTGCTGATCGTCAGGATCTCGCCGGGGCGTATATCCCTTATGAATCTTGCACTGATTGTATCCAGCGCGCAGGATTCGGAGGCAACCACATACGCACCGTCGCCCGTTTTGCCGAGGCACAGCGGGCGAAAGCCCATCGGATCCCGAAACGCGATCAGCTTCGTTGCCGTCATAACAACGCAGGAATACGCGCCGCGCAGATCATTCATGACCTTGGAGATCGCCTCCTCCGTGCTCCGGCTTGAAAGGCGTTCCTTAACGATGGAATAGGCTATGGATTCCGTATCCGAAGTACCGTGAAAAATAGCGCCGCCAAGCTCGAATTTTTTTCTGAGCTCTGAGGCGTTAACCAGATTTCCGTTGTGCGCAACGGCAAGATTGCCCTTGATATGGCGTATGACGAGCGGCTGGATATTGTTGTGGTTCTTGCCGCCCGTTGTGGAATAGCGCACATGCCCGATTGCCATATTGCCCTTGCCGAGAGCCTCCAGCTTTTCCTTGGTAAAGACATCGGGAACAAGCCCGTCGCCGCGGTGATGGGTAAAAACGCCGTCGTCATTCACGGCTATGCCGCAACTCTCCTGCCCGCGGTGCTGAAGCGCATAGAGCGCAAGATACGCCGAGCGGGCGACATGGGTTGTTTTGTTTTCAAAGATTCCGAAAACGCCGCATTCCTCATGAATACTGTTAAACATAGATCAACGCTCCTGTTTTATCAGTTTGGTGTATACAGATTTGCATACGGCCTGGAGGTTGCGGGAGAAAGCTTTTTAAACGGCTTTGCCATGATCTCTTTAAAATCTGCCCCGAAATATCTGCAATATTTTTTTACATAGCCTTCAAGCTCTTTTTCATCCTCTTTGGTAAGGGAAGAAACTTTTATGTTTTGGGAAAGATTTTCCTTTGGAAACGCGCCGCGCACAAAGATTTTGCCGCCGTGCATTCCTGAGGCGCAGTGCGTGCCGAAAAGCTTCTCGCCGCGCTTCATATTCAGCCCAAGCAGCACGATGGTGCCGCCCGCCATATATTCGCCGAGAAACGAGCCCGCGTTCTGCCCGATCACGATAACAGGCTTCATCTGTTCAAATTCCTTGATATGGATACCGCCGCGGCAGGCAACGTTATCACGCACATAGATACTGCCGTCACGCATACCGTAGCCAAGGGCGTCTCCGCTGTGGCCGTGAATAATGATCTCGCCGCCGTTCATCGTGTTGCCGACGGCGTCCTGCCCGCTGCCGTATACAACGATCTTTCCGCCGTTCAGATAACAGGCAAGGTCATTGCCGGGCGTGCCGTGTATCTCTATGGATTTGCCGCTGTCCAGCGCACAGCCTATATAACGCTGGCCATTTACGTCCTTAACGGTTATCCGGCTTTTTTTGGAAAGTTCTGCCCTGATCTGATCGTTTAACGCCTCATATCTCTGAAGCCCTGCTTCTATACTCATAAGGCAACACCTCCCGTAAGCTTATCCGTTCTCGTTTCCCTGTTAAACAGGAACAGGGACGGCGTATCCATAATATTGCCAGCAAGCGTATCCAGCGAAACGCCGTTTGCTATAATATTGGTGTAGATGCCGGCATTGTCGCTTGCATTGATCAGCACATAGCCCACAAGCTTATCGCCCTCAAAAATGAGGCGCTTATAAGAATCGCCCTGCGCCTTGATCTTATCGTGATACTGCTCGCCCTTTGCGTTTATCAGCCCGCAGGTACAGATACGCAGCCCGTAAAAATCAATGGCGTTTACGCTGTAAGCGCCGGCAGCCTCGTGTGTTTCGCCCGCCATATTGGCGCCTGCCGCCATGCCCTGATAAACGGCGTTCGGCCATAAGGCGATGATCTTATTTGAACCGTCCAGCATATCAACGGAAACGGTGCAGTCGCCCGCAGCGTAAATATCCTTATCGCTTGTCTGCATCGTTTTCTGGTCAACGATGATACCTCTGTTGACTTCCAGCCCCGCCTTTTCGGCAAGCACGGTCTCCGGGCGCACGCCTACGGCGATGACAAGCACATCGCAATCCAGCGTTTCGCCGCTCTTCAAAAGAACGGATTTTACCATGCCGCCCTTTGTCTGCGCCTTAACGACCGTATTTTCAAGATGAAAACAAAGCCCGTGCGCCTCAAGGTATTTCTTTACGGAAACGGCGCTTTTTTCATCTAATATGGACGGCAGCACGCGCGGGGAAAGCTCCGCAACATGCACGCTTTTACAGATCTTGGAAAGGCCCTCCGCCGCTTTCATACCGATCAGGCCCGCGCCGATCACAACGGCTCTTGTGTTTTTATTGACCGCCTTTTTCAGCGCCTTTGCGCTTGCAAGATCAAGAAACGTAAACACATTCTTGCAGCCCTGCGCGTTTTCAACGGGCGGCACGAACGGCTTTGAGCCGGCAGCGATGCAAAGCTTATCGTAGGGATATTCCTTTCTGCCCGCCTTAACGGTCTTCTTTTCCCGGTCTATCTTCGTGACCTCAGCGCCGGTGATAACGGCGATCTTATTGTCCGCATAAAACTGCGGCTTTCTTAAAAACATCTTCTTTTCCTCAACCGTGCCCTTCAGCAGATAGCTGATAGACGGGCGGCTGTAGGGAAAATAGTTTTCCCTTGTCAAAACCGTGATCTCGCCGTTTTTATCTGTTTTTCTGATCTGCTGCGCCGCCGCAAGTCCTGCCGCGGACGCGCCTATAATAACGTATCGCATCACTGCTCACCTCCCGCTTCTGCCCAAACAAGCGCGCGGTTGGGGCAATTTTTAACGCACTGCGGCTCCTCGCCGGAACAAAGATCGCATTTGAGCGCGATCTTGCCGGGCTTGATGCAGCCGTAGGGGCAGACGGCAAGGCAGGTCATGCAGCCTATGCACTTGCTTTCGTCTACGGAAACGATACCCGTTTTCTTATCCTTTTGCATTGCGCCGGTGATACACGCCTTCACGCAGGCGGGATCCTCGCAATGGCGGCAGTTGACCGCAACGGAATCCTCCCTGCCGCCCAGAACGGTAATACGCGCAACGGGCGCGGGATCTTCCTCTTTATACGCCGTAACGATGTCCTTTGATACACTGTGCGCCGTTTTGCAATACACCTCGCAAAGGCGGCAGTTTATGCAAAGATCTTCACGGGCAAAAACTTTTTTCACAGCAATCCCCCCCTTATTCTCCGGCGTGCTTGATACCCAATATCTCAAGCTCTTTTTCGTTTAAGCCTATGCCGCGCAGCATCAGTCTGTTGCCGCGCAGCGAATCTATGGAATTGATACCCATGCCGCCCATGATCTCTTTGATCTCATGGTTCCACGCCTTAACCAGATTGATCACGCGCCGGTGGGCGATCTCAGGATTGAGTCTTCTTGTAAGATCCGGGCGCTGGGTGGCGATGCCCCAGTTGCACTTGCCGGTATTACAGGTCTGGCACATATGGCAGCCCATTGCAATCAGCGCGGCGGAGGCAATATAGCATGCGTCCGCGCCGAGGGCGATTGCCTTTACGATATCCGCAGAGCAGCGGAAGGAACCTGCCGCAACAAGCGAAACGTTTGAACGTATACCCTCATCGCGCAGCCTTTGATCCGCCGCCGCAAGCGCAAGCTCTATCGGGATACCTACATTATCCCTTATTCTTGTCGGCGCGGCGCCCGTGCCGCCTCTGTAGCCGTCTATAACAACGATATCCGCGCCCGCCCTTGCAACGCCGGAAGCGATGGCGGCAATATTGTGAACCGCAGCTATTTTTACGGAAACGGGCTTTTCACCGTTTGTGGCCTGCTTTAAAGACCATATAAGCTGGCGCAGATCCTCTATAGAATAAATATCGTGGTGCGGCGCAGGCGAGATAGCGTCTGAGCCGACGGGTATCATTCTGGCATTCGATACCTCCACGTTTACTTTTTCGCCGGGCAGGTGGCCGCCTATGCCGGGCTTAGCGCCCTGACCGATCTTGATCTCTATAAACTTGGAATTCAGAAGATAATCCTTGTAAACGCCGAAACGCCCGGAAGCGACTTGAACGCCGGCATATTTGCCGTAATCCTTAAGCTCGCTGTGCAGACCGCCCTCGCCGGTGTTGAACACGGTGCCGAGTTCTTTTGCCGCCATCGCAAGCGATTTCTGCGCGTTCAGGCTTATAGAACCGAAAGACATGGCGGAAAACATGATAGGCGTTTCCAGCATGACCTGCGGCGGCATTTCCGTAAGGGACTTGCCTTTTTTCTTTACTTCCATCTTATCCGGTTTTCTGCCGAGGATCGTGCGGATCTCCATAGGTTCGCGAAGCGGGTCGATGGACGGGTTCGTGACCTGTGATGCGTTCAGCAGGATCTTATCCCAATAGATCGGATAAGGCTTGGGGTTTCCCATTGCGGAAAGCAGGGTGGAGCCGGTATTTGCCTGGCGGCAGATCTCCTGCTGGTAATCGGGAGTCCAGTTGGCGTTTTCCCTGTAATCGCAAACATATTTTTCTATTCTTAAAGCGCCCGTGGGGCATAGATCCACGCACCTGTGGCAGGCAACGCAGTTATCGGATTTAGAAATAACGGTCTCGCCGTCTTTCGGGGAATACATATGGCATTCGTTCGCGCACTGCCTTACGCAGCAGCCGCAGTTTATGCACAGCTCTTTATCCCTGACTATCGTAAATCTTCTGGGAATATAATTGATCATTTCGCGCCGCCCTCCTTTTCATCAAGCTCCAGCGGAACGAAAACAGGCTCTGCGCCGCTTACGCTCCACACCTTTTCGGGATTGGGGCAGACAATCCGGATTGCAGACTCTTCTGAGGCAAAATACGCTCTTGTGCCCTTGGTTGCCGCTGTTAAAGAACGCAGCTTAAGGCGGTCATTGATCGCAAGCAGCCCCTTGTTTGAGCCGAGGATAACGGAAAACGGCCCGTTTACAAGCGCCGCGTTATAAATGGAGCGCAGGGTGGTAAAATACTTTTTCCTTTCGGGATCCATTCGGTCGATCTCGTCCCACTCGGGCGCAGTAAGAACATCAGCCGCAACCTCTATAGGCAGACCGTGATGGCGGATCAGATGATCAAACAGGTATGTAATGACCTCCGTATCCGTCTGCATGGTGCAAACATAGCCAAACTGCTCTATATAACGCCTGTTTGCGTCATAGGAGGAGATCTCACCGTTGTGTACGATAGACCAATCCAGAATATTGAAAGGGTGCGAGCCGCCCCACCAACCCGGTGTGTTTGTGGGAAATCTGCCGTGCGCCGTCCACAGATAGGCATTATACTGATCCAGCATATAAAACTCGCCTACATCCTCCGGATAGCCCACAGCCTTAAAACAGCCCATATTCTTGCCGCTTGAAAAGATAAATGCGCCGTCGATATGCTGGTTTACGCGCATAACGCTCTGCACGGTATACTCTTCCTCGTCCATACGCGCCTCACGCATACGCACCTTGTTCGGCTTAGCAAAATAGCGCCATATATCCGGGCCGTTCGCAATGGATTCCACCTTTTTTGTGGGTATTTTTTCAGACACGTCAACATTGAAGTGCTTAAACAGATAATCCTCGCACTCGTTTTTTGCCTTTGCGCTCTCATAAAAAACGTGGAAAGCATAATCGTCCGCGTGGTCGGGATAAATCCCATACGCCGCAAAGCCGCCGCCGAGTCCGTTTGAACGGTCGTGCATAAGCGCGATGGATTTGATGATCTCAGATCCGTTGATCTTTCCGCCCTTGCGGTCTATGATAGCCGCGATGGCACAGCCGGACGGAATTCTGACCTGCCCCTCTTTCAGCATGTATACTCCTCCTTCAGAAGCTTTTCACATTGCAATTATACGGCGAAAACGCTTGATTTACAATGGGAATGATACAATTTCATCATTTTATAAAAAAATGAGCAAGCGCCGCCCCGCATATATATAAAATTTCACGAATTCAACAAAATCTTTGTTAAATACTTACAATCCCAATTGAATATAATATAGAAAATATAATAATTTTTGGCAAATTTGAATAAAATTTAACTGTTTTATAAGATCAGCAAATAAATTAAGAATCAAAAAATCCGTTTGACTCTTTTTTCGTAGACTGGTTTGAATTTGACCTGCACATCACGAAAGATGACGTACTTGTTCTGCTGCATGACGATACGCTGGACAGAACTTCAGACAGCGAAACGGTCTTTGGCGAGGAGGATGTGCGCCCCGAGGACAAGACCTATGAAGAATTAAGGCAGCTAAATATGGGCGCCGATTTTGAAAACGAAAGCGGCGAAAAGCCATATGCTCAGCTGAGCGGAGACGAAGTACCGGACGATCTGAAACAATAAAAACGGGGTGTGCCGCTTTTGCGGTGCGCCCCGTTGTGCTTTTATTCGGCCGACGCGGAATAAACCGCGCCGACCTTAACGGCATTGCTGCCAAAGAGAGGGTAAATTATTTTTTGAGGTATCTGTTAACTTCCCACTGGGATACCTGCGTTCTGTACTCATCCCATTCGTTTTTCTTGCCCTCGATATAAGCATTGAAAACGTGGTCGCCGACGGTCTCCTTGATAAACGGATCCTTTTCGGCCTCGTAAACAGCCTCGATCAGGCTGCCGGGAAGGCAATCTATATTTTCCTCTTTGATCTCTTCCGAATTAAGCCCGAATACATTATAATCCACGGGAGCGGGCGGTGTCAAACCTTTTTTAATACCGTCCAGGCCGGCAGCAAGGCAAAGCGCCATTTCAAGATAAGGATTGCAGGTGGGATCGGGGCAGCGAAGCTCAACGCGGGTGCCCTTTCCGCGGGCTGCGGGGATCCTTACAAGGCAGGAACGGTTTGAAGCAGACCATGTTAAATAGCAGGGCGCTTCATAGCCGGGAACCAGTCTTTTATAGGAGTTTACCGTGGGGTTTGAGAAAGCGGCTATACCCTTGACATGCTCCATGATGCCGGCAATGAAATGATAAGCCGTTTCGGAAAGGCCAAGCTCGTCTGAAGGATCGTCAAACGCATTTGAGCCGTCTTCCAGGTTGAAAAGACTCATATTTGTGTGCATACCGGAGCCGTTTATGCCGAAGATCGGCTTTGGCATAAAGGTGGCGTGCAGACCGTGCTTTGTGGCGTAGGTTTTAACAACATGCTTAAAGGTCATAACTCTGTCAGCCGTTGTCATAACATCGTCAAATCTGAAATCGATCTCGTGCTGCGATTCCGCAACCTCGTGGTGAGAAGCCTCGATCTCATATCCCATATCCTCAAGCGCAAGGCAGATATCGCGGCGGCAGTTTTCGCCGGCGTCGTTCGGGTTCAGGTCAAAATATCCGCCCGTATCCGTAAGATCTGTTGTGGGATTGCCGTTTTCATCACGCTTGAAAAGGAAGAATTCAAGCTCCGGGCCAACGTTGAAGCCGAAGCCCATATCGTTTGCCTCTTTAATGACCTTTTTAAGTACGTTTTTGGGATCGCCCATAAACGGCGTTTTGTTATCCGCCATATAAACAGAGCAGATCAAACGGCCTGTGGTTTTGCCGCCGAAGGTCCTCCACGGGAAGATAGCCCAGGAATCCAGATCGGGGTGCAGATACATATCGGATTCGTCTATTCTTACGAAGCCGTCTATGGAAGAGCCGTCAAACATGCAGTCGTTATCCAGCGCTTTTTCAAGCTGGGAAACGGTTACTGCAACGTTTTTCATAAGGCCGAAAACATCGGTGAACTGAAGCCTTACGAATTCAACATTTTTCTCTCTTGCGTCCTTTAAAATGTCCTCTTTGGTAAGCTTGCTCATAAAACATATACTCCTTTGAAAAAATAAAAAGGCATTCCGAAAAAACTTCGGAACGCCTTTGTTCTGAATACAATATCATTATATTTTTCAAAACGGGAAAAGTCAACCGTTTTTTTTAAATTTGTTTGACCTGTAATTTTTACACATAAAACATTCTGCTGATTTGTGCACCTTTTACAAATTATCCGATATCCAGAAATTCCTCGCTGACGATATCGGTGGCATAATCCGTAAAATAGGACGGCGTTGCGCCGCTTTGCGCATGGGAATCTCCGAGTTCGTCCGTATAATCGGAAAGCTTGTAAACGGAAAAATCGTAGCCGCTGCCCGAACTGCCGTACCAGCACACAACGGGGATCAGGCTTGCAGAGGTTATGGTTATCTCCTCATTTCTTTTTTCGATATTTATCTTTGCCATGCCGCCGCAGAGCTGATTCAGGCTCGTTTGGTGAGAGATAAAATTCCCAAGCGAATAGTAAACGAGCATTCGTTTGCCTGTAGTTTCATTTTCAACCCACTCAACGGGCTGCAAAACATGCGGGTGCGTGCCGATTACGATATCCACACCGAGATCGGAAAAAAGCTGCACATATTCGCGCTGGTAATCGGAAACGGAAGTGCTGTTTTCCGTGCCCCAGTGCGGGAAAACGATCACAACATCCGCATTCTGCCTTGCCGTGTTGACATCGCTGGTGATCTTGTCTTCATCCATCATATTGACGCACCACGGCGTGCTTTCCGGAATCGGAATACCGTTGGTGCCGTAGGTGTAATTGAGTATTGCAAAGCGTATGCCGTTCTTCTCATAATAAACGATGGAATTATAATCTTCTTCGCTGTCATTCGTGCCTACATGCACCACTTCCGGGTGCTGCTCAAAGAACAGGCATTCCTGCTCAATGCCGGAATAGCCTTTATCCAGCGAATGATTTGTGGCGCAGGTAAAGATATCAAATCCGGCGTCGATCGCCGCCGTGCCGATCTCCCACGGAGAATTAAAGGTGGGATAGCCCGTATATTCAAATTCACTGCCGCCCAGTATAGTTTCCTGATTGATAACTGCAATATCAGCGGAGGAAATATCGTTTTTGATATTTGAATAGAACGAGGTATAATCCAGCGAGCCGTCCTCCTGCTCGCCGGCGCTTATGAGCGTATTGTGGATCAGATTATCACCCACGGCAACAAGCGAAACGCTGGATACGGCGTTCGTCGTTTGCTGTGTGGTGATCTCCTCCGTCTGCGGCTCGGCGGTGGGCATCTCGCTGTCCATATTCCTTGTAATATGCCCGCTTACGGCAAAGCCGCACACCACAAGGATTGCAAGCACAACAGGCACGATAACGCCCGCAAGCTTCTTTTTATTCCCGTTATCCATAGCAACACATCTTTCTGCTGAGAGCTTTTTTATATTTTAACATAAAACAACTGCATAATCAACGAATCGGCAACAAAAAATGCCCGCCTGTAAGGCGGGCGCAGACTTTCGATAAAGTCGGCTGAACCGCGAGGTACACACTTTACTTGTTCAAAATAAGAGAAAATAACAAAAAGTGAGAAAGTAACTTGATAGTAACCAAAGAATACGCTTGAAAACAGTTAATGCCGCATGAACCAAGTACATGCGGCATTTGCGCTTTCCGCCTTTCGCTCGGGGGCAGTACCGTTGTACGGCACCCGCTCGCGAAAAACGAAATTCAGCCCGATTTCTCGAAGTCTTCTCAGCGTGTAGGACTGCACGCTTTTCTGAATTTACACCTTTTTCTACACGCTGTGCCCGCCTTGCAGGCGGGCAAAAAACACGATTACAGATCGATCTTTCCCGATTCACCGTTTTCAAGCACATAATAAGCGGCGTTATCCTCTGCCTTAACATAGACCTTAACGCCCTTAACAGCCGTACTCTTTACACCGTTTGCCTTGCAGGCTGCCTCAACCGCTTTCATGACCTCTGCGGTATTTACCTGCCTGCCTGCGAACTCAAAATAGACCTCTGCCGCCTTTTCTGCCTTTTTGGGAGCCGGTTTCTTTGCGGGAGCCTTTTTCTCTGCCGGCTTTGCGGCTTTCTTTTCTTCTTTCTTCTCAGCCTTTACCTCTGCCTTTTTAGCAGGAGCTGCCTTCTCTTCCTTAACAGCTTTAGCCGGAGCTGCCTTTTCCTCTTTAACAGCCTTGACCGGAGCCTCATTTTCTTTCTTTACAGCCTTTTCGGGAGCTGCTGTTACTTCATTCTTCTTAACTGCCATAGCTAAAGATCCTTTCGTAAATGCACAAAAATATATTATCTGGTAAAGTGATTTGCTTTACAGAGATATATTAGTATTTTTGCACAATAAAGTCAATAAATTTTATGGATTATCTACAAATCGCCGCTAAAATTTATAATGCTAAAGCGTGTTTTTAGGCAGTTTGCATAAAATAATTTGTCAAAATTTGTTCAGTATTTTGGCAACGCCGTCATGTTCATTCGTATCAGCCACCATATCGGCGGTCTTCTTAAAATCCTCGCGTGCGTTTCCCATGGCAACAAACAGCCCTGCCGCCCTTACAAGCGGTTCGTCGTTTGCATTATCTCCGAACGCGGCGGTATTTTCTTTATTTATCCCCAGCATTTGGCAAAGCCTTGCAAACGCACAGCCCTTGTCCGTGCCGCGGTTTGTCAGTTCAAGAAAAGCATCTTCCAGCATACACAGCTGAAGCCCGTCATCACCGCCGAATTCCCGTGCAAGCGTTTTTCGTTCCTGTGCGCTTCGGCAGGAGATAAAGATCTCGTCTGCGCGCATTTTTTTGCGTTCAAATTCCGAAAGCGGGCTTTCTACAACGCGCCTTGAACTCTGTATGTATTCGCCCACAGGCGTGCCTGCATATTTTTTATTATACTGTGCCATAACGGCGGGGCTGATATAGCCGCAGCCGTTTGCGAACGCCTCATACGAAATATCGGCGCGGTCCAGCCGTTTCATGATCGAAACTGTTTTTTCATACGGTATCGGCGCGCTGTAAACGCGCCTGCCGGTCTTAAGCTGCGTGATTGCCGCTCCGTTTGTAGTGATGGCATAATCGCAAACGCCGAGCCTTGTTATACATTCCGGTATACCGGAAAGGGGCCTGCCCGTTACGGGAACCAATACGATGCCGCGCTGCGCCGCGCTTATAAGCGCGTTTTGCGTAAACGGGGAGATCGTTTTATCATTTCTGAGCAGCGTGCCGTCCAGATCAAGCCCGACAAGGCGTATCTTATGATTTGTTTTCATTTCTAACTGCTTTCTTTTTGTGAATCGCCGCGCGGAGCTTGCCCTCTGCCGCGCAGAGCCGGCTCTCTATACGCAGGAGCCTGAACAGGAAAAGCCGCGCGCCGTCTATTGCGGAGCATATAAGATAGATTGCAAGCACCGTGCCGATCACGGCGAGCACCAATACGGGCGCCCGCATATCCGCAAATGCCGCAAACGCATCTTTCAGGATATACCGCCATACATATTCGCTTGTATGTATAATATAAACGCCGAAGGTGAGCGGAGACAGCGCTTTTATGATTTTTACCGGCGCTTTTGCTTTGATATCCGTTTTAGCGGCGGCAAGAAGCAGGCAAAATGAACCCGCAACGATATTTGCCGAATAGTAGCAGATCAGCAGCTCCGGGTCTTTTACGGAAAGATGATATTTCTCACTTGCAAGCAAAAACAGCACACCCGCCGCGGCAAGCACGGCGTATGCCGCAACCGCGCCGAAACCGTTAACCTTTTTGTGCAGCTGCAGCCTGTTTGCAATGCCGCCGAGAATATAGAGCAGCGAAAGCCATAAAAACGAATATCCCCGGTTCGTCTGCATAAGATCCTCCTGCCACAAAGTGGGCCAAAGCGAGGAAAACAGAAATATAATCAGCCCAAGATATTTAAGCGCGGATTCGGAAAGGGAATCCAGCAGCCTGTTATAAAACGGCACAAAAAAGAACATCATGAAATACGCCGTGAAATACCAATAGGCGTTTGTTGAAAACGGCGCAAGGCGGTTGAACAGCCGTTCAAATTCAAAAGGCTCCCCCTCGCACAGATAGATAAGCACGGCGGATATGACGCAGTACAGCTCCACCTGAAGCCACATATCCGCAAGCTTATAAAACCGCGTCTTTTTTGCATTCACACCAACAAAGCCGCTGATCATGGCATAGATGTTGACCGCACCTATAGAAAGCGCCTCCAGCAGCCACGCCGCCGTATAGCGATAGGTGCCCGCGTTCACATGATCAAGTATTCCGCCCTGTTTTAAAACATGCAGCGTCACGATCATCAGCATGGATAGTATGCGCAACAGATCTATGCCGTAATTTCTTTCTGAAACTTTTATAAGCGGGCTTGTTTTCTGTTTCTGTTGAGTCATAACGCAAATTTAAGCCTGCGCCAGTTCCTGCGCAAGCGCCTCAAGCGCGGGAATATCGCTCTCTTTAAAGGCGGATTTTACGGTAACGGTGTTTTCGCATACAGAGATATTTTTCATTCCCTCAAGCGCGGCTTTCATTGTGCGCGCTGCGCAGGGCGCCCATGAGCCGTTTTCTATGATGCCTACGGTTCTGTTCTGAAACGCCTTTGCTTTCAGGTGGCAGAGCAGCGTTTCCATAGGCGGGAACACACCGCCGTCATAGCTGGACGCCGCAAACACGGTCTTAGAATACTTAAATGCGTCTTCAACCGCCTCTGCAAGATCCTCTCTTGTAATATCCGAAAAGGCAACCTGAACGCCCTTAGCCTCAAGCAGCTCTTTTAATTTGAGCGCGGCGTTTTTTGTGTTGCCGTAAATAGAAGCGCACGCAATGAACACGCCGTCCTTTTCAGGCTGATAGGATGACCATGTGTTATACAGATCAATATAATATTCCAGATTTTCGGTAAGAATGGGGCCGTGGAGCGGGCAGATGGTCTTGATATCGAGCGCCGCCGCCTTTTTGAGCAAAGTCTGCACCGGGCCGCCGTATTTGCCCACGATATTGAAGTAATAGCGCCTTGCCTCGCACGCCCAGTCCTCCTCAACATCCAGCGCGCCGAATTTGCCGAAGCCGTCTGCCGAGAACAGGATCTTTTCGCTCTTTTCGTATTCCACCATAACCTCCGGCCAGTGCACCATGGGCGCCATGATGAAAGTGAGCTCGTGGCTGCCGAGGGATAACGTATCGCCCTCCTTGACGGAGATCTTTTCAACCGAATCCTCTATATCAAAAAACTGCGGCAGCATCGCAAACGCTTTTGCGGAAGCGACGAGTGCGGCGCCGGGGTATTTTTCGATAAACCTTTTTATATTCGCGGAATGATCCGGCTCCAGATGGGATATGACCAGATAATCCGGCGTTCTGCCTGCAAGTTCTTTTTCAAGATTGGCAAACCATTCGTCTGTTTTACGCTCATCAACCGTATCCATAACGGCAATTTTGTCATCTAAAATAACGTATGAATTATAGGAAACGCCGTTCGGAACAACATACTGGCTCTCAAACAGATCCAGTTCCTTATCATTCACGCCTATATATTTTACGGATTCAGAAAAGCTTTTCATAATTTCCTCCTAAGTAATATTCTTTAAATTTACAGATATATAATAATATATAACAGAAAAAATCTCAATATAAAATTTAAAAAGCTTTAATTTCCTAAATTGTCGGTCTTTCAACTCTATTCGGATTTTTAAATTATGCAATTGTTTTTCCCCGTGATTTATTGACAATATACGCCGTTGGTAGTAAAATTAATACAACAATTCTAAAGAAAGAAGTCTTTTTTATGGAAAAGAAAAATCTTGACTGGTCAAATCTCGGTTTCGGTTATATCACGACCGACGCAAGATTCGTTTCAAACTACAAGGACGGCAAGTGGGACAGCGGCGCCCTTACTGCGGATCCGAATATCACCATCAACGAATGCGCAGGCGTTTTGCAGTATGCGCAGACCGTTTTTGAGGGACTTAAGGCGTACACAACGGCTGACGGCAGGATCGTCTGCTTCCGCCCGGACCTTAATGCGGCGCGTCTGAAAGCATCCGCCGAAAGGCTTGAGATGCCCGTTTATCCCGAAGATAAATTCCTTGAGGCTGTGGACGAGGTCGTTCGCGCAAACGCGGCGTGGGTTCCGCCCTACGGCTCCGGCGCAACGCTTTATATCCGTCCTTATATGTTCGGTTCAAACGCCGTTATCGGTGTAAAGCCTGCTGACGAATATCAGTTCAGGATTTTCTGCACACCCGTTGGCCCTTACTTCAAGGGCGGCGCAAAGCCGATAACGATCCGTGTTTCTGATTTTGACAGAGCTGCGCCGCACGGCACCGGTCATATCAAGGCCGGCCTGAACTACGCCATGAGCCTGCACGCCATCGTTGACGCACATAAGCAGGGCTATGATGAAAATATGTATCTTGATCCCGGCACAAGAACTTATGTTGAGGAGACCGGCGGCGCAAACTTCCTGTTTGTCACCAAGGACGGCACGGTCGTTACGCCGAAATCAGGCTCTATTCTTCCCTCTATCACAAGGCGTTCGCTCTGCTATGTTGCGGAGCATATGCTCGGCATGAAGGTGGAGCACAGGCAGGTTACGCTGGAAGAGGTAAAGGATTTTGCAGAATGCGGCCTTTGCGGCACGGCGGCGGTTATCAGCCCCGTAGGCAAGATCGTAGACCACGGCAAGGAGATCTGCTTCCCCAGCGGAATGGAAGAGATGGGCCCCGTCATCAAAAAGCTTTACGATACGCTTACCGGCATTCAGATGGGCACGATCGAAGGTCCCGAAGGCTGGGTACACGAGATCAAAGTGGACTGATAAATACTTTAATCAACATAAAGCGGTTTGGTATACATACCAAACCGCTTTTATTTTAATGTTCAAAATATTACGTCTATTTATACACAAAAAGCTGCACAATGAGGCGGCCTTTTTTTGTGCTGCCGAGCGTTTCGCCGAGTTTAAAACGCCCTTTGCCGCGAACGGAGATGATATCGCCCGCTTTCGGGATAAGCGAAAAATTTTCGCACAGGGCGGAATTGACAAATATTTTTCTCTGCCCGAAAAGTTCCTTAACGGCATTTCTGGAAAGATCATAAACTGCCGCCGCAAGCACGTCAAGGCGCAGGGAAGCCACGATCTTCTGCTGCTCCTGCGGCTCGGTCTGCATACCCTGCGGCAATTCGCTGATTGCCGTGCATTTCACGCTTGTATGCCTGACTTTTCCGAGGTTATCCGCCACAAAATCCGCAACCGAATCCAGGCACATCAGATAGCCCACATTGTCTTTTATCAGAATATCACCCAGTGTTTCGCGCTTGATGCCGAGCCCCATAAGCGAGCCTAAAAAATCGCGGTGGGTGAGCGTATCGGCAAACTTCTTTGCCAAAGGCTCTATCTGGATATAGGAGATCGGAAATTCCGCGTTTTCACAGTCCGCACCGAAAGCGGCAACGCAGCGTTCCGCGCCGTCATACCCGCCGAAGAGTTTAAACGGCGTGCCGAGGCGCATAGACACCAGCTCGCTCTGCTCCTCCATATTCAGAAAATCGGTAAAGGTAGTATAATACCTGTTCTGCGCACGGAGCGCAAGCTCTTCAAACCGTTTTTGAATAAAATCCATATAAAATACCTTAAAACTCACAAACGGTCTGAGCGAATTCGCCCAGACCGCCGTAAACATTTATAAACTTAAGCGTTTTTGCGCGCTTTTACCGCCTCTGTGATAAGCGGCACGATCTTGTTGAGATCGCCTACGATGCCGTAATCGGCAACATCAAATATCGGAGCGGATTCATCTTTGTTGATCGCAATGATAACATCAGATTCCTCCATACCCGCGGTATGCTGAATCGCACCGCTGATGCCGATTGCAAAATAGACGTTCGGGCGAACGGTCTTGCCGGTCTGGCCTACCTGCAGATCCTTGGGCATCCAGCCGTTATCCACAACGGCTCTTGAGCAGGAGACCGTACCACCGATCGCCTGTGCAAGATCTTCAAGCAGCTTAAAGTTCTCTTTGCTGCCTACGCCTCTGCCACCGGAAACAAGGATCTTGGCGTCCTGAATATTTGCAACCTCGGCAACTTCCTTAACAACATCAAGGATCTCAACATAGCAGTTGTTCTCCTTAAGCTCGGGGCTGAATTCAACAACTTCCGCCTTTGCGCCGGCAACAGGCTCAATCTTCTGCATAACGCCGGGGCGGACGGTTGCCATCTGCGGGCGGTTGTCCGGGCAGGCAATGGTTGCAATGGTATTGCCGCCGAAAGCGGGGCGGGTCATCAGAAGCTGATTGTGCTTCTGCTCTTTGCCGGGCAGCGGATTGAGCGGGAAATCGCCGATCTCAAGCTTTGTGCAGTCCGCAGTAAGGCCTGTGCCTACCCTTGCGGAAACACGGGGGCCGAGATCACGGCCGATCGCCGTTGCGCCAACAAGCATGATCTCCGGCTTGTATTCGTTAATAACGGCGGCAAGCGCCTGCGTATACGGCTCTGTTCTGTAGGTTTCAAGAACGGGGCTGTCCACAACGATAACTCTGTCCGCGCCGTACTCTGCAAGCTGATCCGCAAGGCCTTTAACGCCGCTGCCGAGCAGCACAGCCGTAACATTCGTATCCAGATCCGCGGCAAGATCCTTTGCCTTGCCGAGAAGTTCAAAAGCGATAGGGCTGATCTCGCCGTCTACCTGCTGGGCGTAAATAAAAACGCCCTTATACTGTTCCATATTTTGAGTAACCATTCTTCAGCCCTCCTTAAATGATATGCTTTTCTTCAAGCTTGGCAATAATATAATCCGCCGATTCCTGGGGCGTGTCAAGCTGCACCTTTTCTCCGGCGCCTTTTCTTACCTTATCGGAAGCCTTGGCGATCTTTGTAGGCGAGCCGCTGAGGCCGAGGTTGGAATCGTCAACATCTTTCAGATCCGCTCTGCCCCAAACGGTTATATCCTTTTTATAAGCGTCAAAGATACCGCCGGGCGTCATATATCTGGGGTCATTCAGCTCAGAAAGCGCGGTGATCAGCACGGGCATCTTTGCCCTGAGCATATGATATCTGTCATCAAACTGGCGCTTAACGACAACGCTGTCGCCCTCAAGCTTGATATCCTCCGCATAGGAGATGACCGGAATGCCGAGATGCTCCGCGATCTGCGGGCCTACCTGCGCGGTATCGCCGTCGATCGCCTGACGGCCGGTGATGATGATATCGTAATCGATATTTCTGAGCGCGCCTGCGATCGTTGTGGAGGTTGCCCATGTATCTGCGCCGCCGAGCACTCTGTCCGTTACAAGGATACCGTCGTCAGCACCCATGGCCATAGCCTCGCGCAGAACCTCCTCTGCCTTGGGCAGACCCATGGTAAGCGCCGTTACGTGCGCGCCTGTTTCATCCTTTATACGAAGCGCAGCCTCAAGGCCGGCTTTATCATCGGGATTCATGATAGAGAGCATTGCCGCTCTGTTCAAAGTACCGTCCGGGTTAAACTGAACACCGCCCTTTGTATCCGGCACCTGCTTAATACAAACTACTATATTCATTCCTAACCCTCCTTATTTGAGCAGATTTCCGCTGATGACCATACGCTGAACTTCCGAAGTGCCCTCGTAGATCTCCGTTATCTTCGCATCGCGCATCATGCGCTCAACTTCATATTCTCTGATATATCCGTAGCCGCCGAAGAGCTGAACCACCTTGGTTGTAACATCCATAGCCGTTTCCGCCGCAAACAGCTTTGCCTGTGCCGCCTCAACGGAATAGGTCTTCTGCGTTGCCTTTGCCATAGCGGCTTTGTAAACAAGCATTTTTGCAGCCTCAACCTCTGTTGCAAGATTTGCAAGCTGGAACTGCGTATTCTGGAAAGCGCCGATGGCTCTGCCGAACTGCTTTCTTTCCTTAACGTATTCCACGCATCTGTCCAGCGCGCCCTCTGCAATGCCGAGCGCCTGCGCCGCAATGCCTATACGGCCGCCGTCAAGGGTGTGCATGGCAATACCGAAGCCCTTGCCCCTTGCGCCGAGCAGATTATCCTTGGGGATCCTGCAATCCTGGAAGATAAGCTCATACGTGGAAGAACCGCGGATACCCATTTTCTTTTCCTTTGTACCGAAAAGGAATCCGGGCGCCGTCTTGGGAACGATGAACGCCGAAAACAGCTTTTTCTTTCTGCCTCTCTTATCCTCAACCACATCGGTTACGGCAATCACGATATAAATATCAGCCTCTTTGCCGTTTGTGATAAAGCACTTAGAACCGTTGAGCACCCACTCATCGCCGTCCAGCACCGCCTTGGTCTGCGCGCCCTGCGCGTCCGTGCCGGCGCCCGGCTCTGTAAGAGCGAACGCACCCAAAAGTTCTCCGCTTGCAAGCGGCTTTAAGAACTTCTGCTTCTGCTCCTCCGTGCCGTAGGTCAAAATCGGATCGCAGCACAGCGAGGTGTGCGCAGATACGATAACGCTTGTGGTAGCGCACGCCTTGGCAAGCTCCTCAACGCACATAACGTATGTAAGCGGATCGCAGCCCTGGCCGCCGTACTCCTTGGGGATCGGGATACCGAGAAAGCCGATCTTCTGCATCTTTGTTACCGTTTCTCTGGGGAACTGCTCGGTCTCATCGGTTTCAACAGCAAGCGGCTTAACTTCGTTTTCCGTGAAATCGGCGAAAAGCTTTCTTGCCATTTCATGCTCTTTGCTTAATGTGAAATCCATTAAAATATCCTCCGTAAGTATTTTACATCATTTATGGCTGCGGCATAGGATACGGTCTGCGCCGCTCTCATATGCCTGAACACAGCCTAAAGGCTTCCGCCGTGTTCCGGGCGAAAGCCTTTTTAACTATTTATGATTACTTGCGGTAATCGTAGAAGCCAACGCCGGTCTTTCTGCCGAGCTTGCCTGCGCGTACCATCTTCTTAAGAAGCGTAGCGGGGCGGTATTTCGGATCGCCGGTCTCGCTGTAGATCGTTTCCATAATAGCAAGCACGATATCAAGGCCTACATAATCGCCAAGCTCCAGCGGGCCCATGGGGTGGTTTGCGCCCAGCTTCATGGCGGTGTCGATATCCTCAACACTTGCAATGCCCATTTCATAAACGGTGATGCCCTCGTTGATAAGCGGAATAAGGATTCTGTTTACTACGAATCCGGGAGCCTCTTTTACCTCAACGGGCGTTTTGCCGATCTCTACGGAAATCGCCTTGATTTTCTCTACCATTTCGGCAGGGGTGTTCGCGCCTGCAATAACCTCAATCAGCTTCATAACGGGAGCGGGATTGAAGAAGTGCATGCCGATGAGCGGTCTGTCAAGTCCTGCGCCGATCTCCGTGATAGAAAGCGAAGAGGTGTTTGTGGCAAACATGCAATCGGGTTTAACGATATCCTGAAGCTCCTTGAAAGTCTGCTTTTTAACATCCATAACCTCAAGAGCCGCCTCTACGATAAGATCGCAGTCTGTGCAGATCTCTTTTGTGCCCGTGGTGATCTTTGCAAGAATGGCGTCTGCCGCAGCCTGCTCCATCTTGCCCTTTGCAATTCTCTTTTCAAAGCCCTTTGCGATCTTTGCTTTTCCGTTTGCTGCAAATTCCTCGTTAATATCGCAAAGGATTACTTCATAACCGTCTACCTGCGCAAATGCCTGCGCAATGCCGGAACCCATTGTGCCGGCGCCTATAATTCCAACTTTCATTATTTTTTCCTCCCTGATTATTTATTTTTAAAAGGCTCTTTTACCTTATCCTTATTCCTGTCAAGGAAAAACGCCATTCCGTATCTCTGATCCTCTGTTTCAAAGCAGTTGCCGAACAGCTTTTCCTCTATTTCAATGCCGCTTTCAATATCCGTCTGCAGTCCGTCATTGATTGCCTTTTTGCAGTTTCTTACGGCGATCGGTGCGTTTGCGGCAATGATGGAAGCCATCTTCTTTGCCGCGCCCATAAGCTCCTCTGCCGGGTAAACCGCGTTTACAAGACCGATCCTGAGCGCCTCTGGCGCCTTGATATTTCTTGCGGTATAGATAAGCTGCTTTGCCATGCCGACGCCGATTGTGCGCGCCAGGCGCTGCGTGCCGCCGAAGCCCGGTGTGATGCCGAGACCTACCTCCGGCTGGCCGAATACGGCGTTTTCAGAGCAGATTCTTATATCGCACGCAAGTGATATCTCGCACCCGCCGCCGAGCGCAAAGCCGTTTACGGCTGCGATAACGGGGATCGGCAGTGTTTCCAGCTTTCTGAAAACATCATTGCCTTTCTTACCGAACGCCTCGCCTTCCGCCTTGGTCAGGCTGCTCATCTCGCCGATATCCGCGCCTGCAACAAAGGATTTCTCACCTGCGCCGGTAAGGATAAGCACGCGCACCTCGTTAAGGTCAACAGCGTCAAGCGCCTCGTTCAGTTCGTCAAGCACGGCGCTGTTCAGCGCGTTCAGTGCCTTGGGGCGGTTTATGGTGAGCACCGCAACCGCGTTTTCAACTTCATAATTGATAAATTCCATATCCAAGTCCTCTTAACCCAAGTGTAATCAATCTCTTTCAACAACGGTTGCGCAGCCCATTCCGCCGCCGATGCAAAGCGTTGCAAGGCCTTTCTTGGCGTCTCTTCTCTGCATCTCGTGAAGCAGCGTTACAAGGATACGGCAGCCGGAAGCTCCTACCGGGTGACCAAGTGCGATCGCGCCGCCGTTTACGTTGAGCTTGGAAAGATCAAAGTTAAGATCTCTGCCTACTGCAATGGACTGCGCGGCAAATGCCTCGTTCGCCTCGATAAGATCCATGTCGTCAACCGTCATGCCGATCTTCTTCATAAGCTTCTGGGTTGCTGCTACGGGGCCGATACCCATAATGGAGGGATCAACGCCTGCAAGCGCGCCGCCTACCCAAGTAGCCATCGGCTTAACGCCAAGCTCTTTTGCCTTTTCCTCGCTCATAACAACAACTGCTGCTGCGCCGTCATTGATACCCGAGGAGTTACCGGCGGTAACGATGCCGTCCTTCTTAAATGCAGGGCGAAGCTTTGCAAGGCCTTCAGCCGTGATGCCGGCTCTGGGACCTTCGTCCGTATCAAATACAACGGTTTCTTTCTTTTTCTTGAGCTCTACGGGCACGATCTCATCCTTGAACTTGCCCTCTGCGATCGCCTGCTGGCACTTCTGCTGGCTGTTTGCGGCGAACTCGTCAAGCTCTTCACGGGTGATGCCGTACTTCTCACAAACATTCTCTGCCGTGATGCCCATGTGATAATCATTGAACGCATCCCAAAGCGCGTCTTTGATCATGGTATCCACTGCCTGTGCATGACCCATGCGGTAGCCGTAACGGCCCTGCATAAGCGCATAGGGCGCCATACTCATGTTTTCCATACCGCCGGCAACAACGATATCCGCGTCGCCGCACTGAATCATCTGCGCTGCAAGATTTACGCAGTTCAGACCGGAACCGCAAACAACATTGATGGTAACGGCGGGAGCCTCTATCGGCAGCCCTGCTTTGATGGAAGCCTGGCGGGCAACATTCTGACCCTGACCGGCCTGAATAACACAGCCCATGTAAACATGGTCTACCTGATCTGCGGGAACGCCTGCTCTTTCAAGCGCGTTCTTGATTACGATTGCGCCGAGATCTACGGCAGGAGTGGTGCTCAGAGAGCCGCCCATCGTGCCGATCGCCGTACGGCAAGCGCCTGCAATAACAACTTTTTTAGACATAATGATTACCTCACTTTTCATATTTGCGCCCTTTTTTACAGGGGGGCGGGTTTCAAACCTTGCCAATATAATAATATAAGAATTTTGGATTGTCAATAATTTAACAAATTTTCGGCAAACATAATAAAATTATCAGAATTTAAATGGATTTTTCGTGCATTTTGAGCGCTGAAAAAACGCGTAAAAATCCGCTGTTAAGCCGTTTTTATAACTTTGTGTGAATTTTAGCAATCTTTTTCCTGTTTTTGGCATTCACGCCTGTAAATAGCTGTTTTGCATCTTTGCAAACGGTTTTGCCGCTATATACCTGTAAGCGCCGCTATATCATCATAACAAAACCGGCTCTGTAAAATAAAAACGCAACAGAAATAAAAAAGAGCGGCAATACGAAAGATTGCCGCTCAAAAAAACTTTTATGCTAAAGCTAAGCCTTTTTCTGTAAGCTGCTCGTCGGTAGCCGGGAACGTGTTCTTATAAACGATGTCAAGCGACGCGCTCTTATCCGTAATTACAGATACGTTCGCGTGTGAAACATCAATGTGCACAAGCATCGTATATTCGCCGGAAAGGATCTCTCCGGTAGCGGTGTCGATCGTAACCGTACCCGTGCCGCCGCTGTAATCTACAACAAAGTTATCCGCAATCGTGCCCGAAGAGAAAGAAAGAACGCTTATGGATTCAACAGTGGATGTGATATCGCCGAGGGTATTGAAGAAATGACCCTGTGCGTCCTGACCGGGCATGGAAAGAACAACGCCCTTGGGCTGGATTGTGATATTGATCGTACCGTCTCCGTTATCAACAACATTGGCAGCTTCAACGTCTTCCGCCGTAAGCAGCGAGGTGTTAACGTTGATACCGTCTCCTACCGTATCCGCTTCGGGACTGATATTGCCGCAGGGCGGGAGACCCTTGAGGTTTGGTGTAAACAGACTGTCAAGGATAGTGGGCACAAGATTATCAATAATACTGTTTGACTGGCCCTCAACCAAAAGATTCTCTATAGTGATGCTCTCAATACCAAGCAGTTTATAATATGTGGCGGTCGTGCCGTTATCATTATACTGCGCGGTAAGCGATTTCGTGTAATTGTAGCATTCTACATAATAATTTACAACATCTTCAACCGTGTTGAATTCAATGCCGCCGTATGTACCTGCTGCAAAAGGCTCTATTGTGGAAGCGGAAGCGTCTGCATCAGTAGGCGCGGCCTCATAAGCGTTACCGGGAGAAACAACGGTAACGACAAGAACGAGACCTATAATTGCTATTACGAGCAGAACCGCTAAAAATTTATTGAAATTTCCGAGTTTTGAATTTGCTTTCATGGTGAAATTCCCCCTTGCCATATAATAATAACCTATTTCAATCATATTTTCAACATTTTTTTAAAATTATTATCAAATTTGTTCTTTGCGCCGATATTCAGCGCGGTTTACCCGTTCTCCGTTAAGTTTATTATTGCATTTGCCGGCGTATGTGTTAAAATTGAATAAAATAGATATATATACGAATTGGCAAGCCGGTTCAGGCTTTTAAAGCGGAACAATGAACAAGAAAGAAAAAAACACACTGAGAAAACTGCAAAAAAAGAATTATGAGGGCTTTTTACTGATCGTAAGAGGTATTGAAACAGGCGTGGCTGCCGGGCTTGTCTGCGTGCTGTTTCGATTTTTACTGTCAAAAGCCGAGGAATATCTTTACATTATAATAGAAAGCGTTAAAGGCAGCACAGTCAGATCCGTGCTTTGGATCGCCGCGCTTGCAGTGCTGGGGATCCTTGTTTCACTGGTCGTAAAACATGTGCCGGATTCCGGCGGAAGCGGCATACCGCAGGTGAGCGCCGAGGTCAAAGGCATACTCTCGCCGTGCTGGTGGAAAGTGATACCGGCAAAGCTTTTCGGCGCCACGGTCTCCGTATTTTCCGGGCTGAGCCTGGGCAGAGAGGGTCCCAGCGTTCAGTTCGGGGCGATGGCGGCAAAGGGCGTTGCAAGGCTCACGCGGGCAGATAAGACCACCGAGCTGCGCATGCTCAGCTCCGGTGCCGGCGCGGGGCTTGCGGCGGCGTTCAACGCGCCGCTTGCGGGCGTTATGTTTGTGCTGGAGGAGATCCATAAAACCTTTGATAAAGCCGTGCTTTGCGTGGCTATCGTTGCCGCCGTTGTAGCGGATTTCATATCCAAGCTGTTTTTCGGGCAGGACACGGTTTTCAGCTACCAGTCGGAAACGATACCGCTGCGCACATACTGGCTGTTGATACTGTTCGGCATTCTTGCCGGGCTTTTCGGCGCGTTTTACAACACGGTAATGATCGCCTGCAAAGATCTTTTTGATAAAATACATAAAATTCCGCAGTGGATAAAATTTGCGTTCGTATTTGCCGTAAGCGGCATAACGGGCCTTTTTCTGCCGCAGGTGCTGTGCGGCGGGCACAGTATGGCGCAGCTGCTTGTTGAGGACCGCCCGTCCATAGGTATCATACTTGGGCTTTTTGCCGCAAAATTTATCTTCGGGGCTTTCAGCTTTTGCAGCGGCGCGCCGGGCGGAACGCTGTATCCCATGTGTATTTTGGGCGCCTACGGCGGCGTTGCATTTGCGCAGGCAGCAACGGCGCTGTTCGGAACAGATTCGTCACTGTGGCAGGATTTTGCCGTGCTCGGTATGGCGGGGCTCTTTGCTTCTATCGTGCGTGCCCCCGTAACGGGGATCATACTTGTTTTTGAGATCACGGGAAACCTGAACACGCTTTTGCCGCTTGCCGCAGTCAGCTTGATCTCTTACGCGGTTGCCGATGCGCTCTCAAGCACACCGTTTTACGAATCACTGCTTGAAAGGATTGAAAACGGCACACAAGCGAAAGCGGAAGTCAAAAAAAGCGAAAAGGTGCTGAAAACATACGTTATACCCCCGGGCAGCCCAGCGGACGGAAAAACGATAGCCGAGCTCGACTGGGGCAAGCACAGCGTTATCGTTTCCGTTGAGCGCGGGGAGATTTCCGTAACGCCCAAGGGCAACACGGTGCTGCACGCCGGCGATGTGCTTGTTTTTATGATAAGCCAAAGGCGGTTTTCCCAAAGCTGCGCAAAGATAGAAGCGCTGATAAACGCATCCTCGTAAAGCGCAAAAAAAACAGGGTGCCCCGGCTTAAACCGGGGCTCCCTGCGTTATATTCTGTAAAATATATAAAATTGTTTAAAGATGCAAGGCGGCATGATCTGCGCAGGTAATTGCACTATGATCAACCCGCTGTAATATGCCCATTCAAAAATCGGAAATATATTTGCAAAAAGCGGAAAGCCGTGCTATAATTCACAAGATACGATTCATAAATATCAACTTCCTGTCATACGGGGGATTCGAAATTGAAAAGAGCCGAAAAAAATAAAAAAAGCACATCTGAAATTATAAACGCCGCGCTGAAGCTTTACGCAAAAACAGGCAGTTTTGATATTTCCGTAAACGAGCTGTGCCGCGAAAACAATATATCCAAGGGCAAATTTTACCACTATTTTGCGTCCAAAGACGACCTTTTTAAGGTTGCCGCAAGCTATGTTATAGACGATATGTGCGAGGATATCGATCGTTTCCCCGTTTCAAAAAGCGCGTCTCTTGAAGAGAATCTGAAAAATTATTACGCCGCAAGAATTGATTATTGGCTGAAACACACGGATTATTTTATGCTTGCCTACATGCTGCTCTCCGGCAATGATTATGATTTTCGCCGTCAGTTTTCGCCGTTAAGAGCAAAATTTGACGCAAGCCTGAACAGCAAAACGCTTGAGATAATCTACAGCGCAAACGTTGTTAAGAGTATATCAGACAACGAGATGCTTGAAGTCATGAAACTGATTTATGACAATATGTTTCTGACCAATATGCACAAAATCATAACCGCCACCCTAAAAGGCGATACGGCGCACGCGCAAAAGCTGAGCGACGACCTTTTAGACCTATATACGCGGCTTA
>OIXS01000114.1_pt1 | contig 49815 bp, 42 predicted proteins | sample 1587841 | NCBI WGS metagenome assembly OIXS01 (sample SAMN03283254) | human gut metagenome | biome: human-associated habitat; material: feces | host: Homo sapiens | place: USA | collected 2013
AAACTGTATTGTAGTTGCAAGATTTTCTCATAGAAAATCTGCTTTGTGCCAAACGGGCGGTCTGCATTGCCTTTGAATACTGAAAAAAACGGCTTTTGCGTAAATACAAAAGCCGTTTTTTATGGCCTGCCCGAGAGGGGTCGAACCTCCAGTCTTCTGAATCGGAATCAGATGCATTAGCCATTGTGCTACGGGCAGAGATCAAAAAGATGTTTTTTTTATTTTACTACCTTAAAAGTATTGTTGTCAATGAAGATTTGTGGTATAATCAAAAAAAATCGGAGAGGGAACGGAAAATGATCAATCTAATACCTATGGCGCAGAGTGTCAAGAACCCGCCCGGAAGCTATAAATTAGAGAAAAATGCTGCTGTTTTTACGCAGATCGAACTGCCCCTTGTTAAAAATCAGGGCGGCGAGGATTCACCGGTAAAAATATTGAAAGATGATTCTCTTCAAAAAGAAGAATACCGCCTGAAAGTCGATGAAAACGGCGTGGAGATCAAGGCTTCAGACAGGGCGGGCGCTTATTATGCGCTTCAGTCCCTGCGTATGATCGGCAGGCTTGACGAAGGCAAAAACGATATTCCTTTCGTTGAGATCGCCGATAAACCGCAGTTTCAGTGGCGCGGCATCCATCTTGATGAGAGCCGCCATTTCTTCGGCACGGATCACGTTAAATCCCTATTGGACGATATGTTCCGTTTAAAGCTGAATGTTTTTCACTGGCATTTAACGGACGATCAGGGCTGGCGCGTAGAGATCAAAAAATATCCGCTTTTAACAGAAATCGGCTCCAAGCGCCGTTTTACGCATATCGGCGGCTGGGGTTGCGCCAAAACGGATGATACCCCCTACGGCCCGTATTTTTATACGCAGGAACAGATCAAAGAGATCGTGGATTACGCCGCAGAACGCTGTATCAATATTGTTCCGGAAATTGACGTGCCGGCTCACTTTGCGGCCGCGCTTGCCGCTTATCCGCACCTTGCCTGCCGCAATCTCAAAAGAGAGGTGTTTGGCTGCATGGGCGATATTCTTTTCAAAAAAGAGGGCGTAAAGGATTGGAACCGTCCGCTCTGCCTCGGTAAGCAGGAGAGCGTGCAGTTCATTTTTGACGTTTATGATGAGATCTGCTCACTTTTCCCGTTTTCGTATTTTCACGTGGGCGGTGACGAGTGTGACGTTTCCGAATGGAAGACCTGCACCGACTGCCAAAAGGCTATGAAAGAGCTGGGCTTTAAAAACGAGCGGGAGCTTCAGAAAAAGCTTACGAACGAGCTTTGCGAATATTTAAAGAAAAAAGGCAAGCATATGATCGCCTGGAACGACGTGCTCAATCAGGGTATAGACAGGCTGGACGGCAGTATGGTCATTCAGCAGTGGCTGCCCGGGCAGGATAAAAATACTAAGAATTTTGCAGCGTCCGGCGGCAAGATCATAATGAGCAATCACAAATCGTTTTATTTTAACATGCCTTATGCGCAGTATCCTCTTGCCAATACTTATAAATTCAAGCCTGAAAAATACGGCATTACAGATTACGGTTCCGTTCTCGGCATCGAGGGTGAAACGTGGACGGAATGGATCGATTCTTTCAGCAAGGTCCAGTTCCATCAGCACCCCAGAATGGAAGCTCTTGCAGAAGTTGCGTGGACCCCTGTTGCCAAAAGGGATTATTCGCAGTTTCTTGAAAGATATAAAGCGTACCAAAGCGTGTTTGAGCCGCTCGGCATAAATTTTGCGGCGGATCAAATTGCAATGCCGAAAAATCCGCTCAAGCGCAGTTCGGTATGCCGTAAATTCCACTCCGGTGATCCGGATTACGAATTTAACGAAAATAACAGACTAAAGGAGAACAGAAAATGAAGATCAGCGAATTTCCGAGCGCGGTAATCAAGGAAAATGTTGATTACACCGTTAAAGAGATCACAAATGTAATCAAAAAGTACGGCCCGCGCGAGTCCGGCAACGAGGCCTGCTTTGATGCCGAAAAGCATCTCAAAAAGGAACTTGACCAGTTTTGTGACGAAACACATTTTGAAGAGTATAAAATGGCGCCGCGCGCGTTTCTGCATTTTACAAAGCTTGTTGCCGCGCTTGTGCTCGTAGGCATAATTGCTTCCTTCGCGCTTGTTTTTGCGCTTAATATGGAAAATTTCTTTATCGGGCACTGCATCGTCGGCGTGTGCGTTGCGACCGGTCTGTTCATAACGGCTATGGAATTCCTTATGTATAAAAGATTTATGGACGGTATGTATAAGAAAGTTACCGGCCACAATCTTGTTGCTACGCGCAAGCCGCGCGGGGAAGTGAAAAAAAGGATCGTTATCAGCGGCCATATTGACGCCGCTTATGAGTGGCGTCCCATATATTATCTTAAAGATAAGGGCATGCTGCTTTGGATGGGTCTTGCCATCGGAAGCGCAGTTATAGCGCTCATCCTTGCAATCATAAGCGTTATCGCTAATTTTGTTGACATGGGCGCTTTCGGCGATTTCATGCTGGATTATTCATTCTATTTCAACGTTATAACAGCCGCCGCAATGGTGCTTTTGTTCACCTTTGTCAATTTCGGCAGGATCTCTCCCGGCGCAAACGATAACCTTACCGGCACCTATGCCGCCGTGTGCGCGCTTCGTATGCTGGATATGGCGGGCGTTGAGTTTGAAAACACGGAAGTCGTTGCTATGGTTACGGACGGCGAGGAAGCCGGCCTTAGAGGTGCAAAGGCGTTTGCAAAAGACCATAAGGACGAATACACCTCCGCGGATGTGAAAACGGCTGTGCTCTGCGTGGATACGCTTACCGATATTGATTATCTGAACGTATATTATAAGGATATGACGGGCACCGTTAAGAACGATAAGGCGTTTTCCGAGCTTGTTAAGAGATCAGCGGCGGAAAGCGGCTACGATTCGGCGGAGCTTGCAAATCTTTTCTTCGGCGCGTCTGACGCTGCCGCTTTCTCCCAGGAAGGCATTACGGCTACCTGCCTTGCGGCTATGGATCCCGCGCCTGCGGATTACTACCATAACCGCCGTGACAGTTATGACCGCCTGAATCCCGAAGCGATCGAGATCGGCTATAAGACCGTGCTTCAAACGATCTTTAATTTTGACGCGGAATCATAAAGAATAAAATCCCGATGTTCGCCGTGCTGTATGCGCGGCGAAATTGTTTGTAAGAGGGGGGAACGAATACGGCTAAACGCAGAATACTTTGGCTCGATTATGCCAGAAGCTTCGCAATATTAAGTGTTGTCATCATGCACTGTACCGAGCGCGTTTATAATATGGATTACACGGATATCCTCTCGCTCGGCGCTTTTTCCGTTGTTTTCAGAGATATCTGCGTAACGTTCGGCAGGATAGGCGTGCCCCTCTTTTTTATGCTCTCGGGCTATCTTCTGCTTGACCGCGATTATTCCTCCTCAGATAAGATCTTTGCTTTTTACAAGCATAATCTGATCCCGCTTGTCATTACTTCTGAGATCTGGATCGTCATATACGGCATTACTTTTCTTGCGGATTCCTCGGCAGGCTATACCGTTACGAATCTTGTGGAAGATATGCTGTTTTTAAAAGCCCATGATATGGGCCATATGTGGTATATTCCCGTTATCATCGGGATCTATATCGCACTGCCTTTCGTGTCCAACGCCGTAAAAAAGATCTCCCTAAAGGCGCTTTGGGTTCCGCTCGCGTTCCTGTTTGCTTTAAGCTTCGTGTTCTATACGCTGCGTCTTCTTCAGGATTCCCTCGGCTGGCAGGTGGCACTTTCAAGCACGCTTGATACCGCGTTTCTCGGCGGCGTATACGGATTTTACGTGCTCATGGGGCTTATGTGCAAAAGGTGCGCGTTCAAAAAGATACCGTCCCCCGTGTTGCTTGTCTTGGGCGCGGTATTCTTCGGCATAACAGTATGGACTTTGTATGGCTTAAGGGCGGCGGGATATGATTTTCACCTGTGGTACAATTATCCTCCGCTGCTCATCTGCTCCGTCTGTCTGTTTGAGCTTTTCAGCAGAACGAACACGCATAGGGTCGCAGCAAAAAAATTCGCGCCTGCAGCAACGGCAATTTCAACCGTGTCTTTCGGTATGTATTTTCTCCATGTTCCCATATTGCGCAATTTGATAAGCGGGTTTAAAGCGCTCGGGATCTCTGAACCGCTCACTCTTTTGCTGTTCGCTGCCGTCGTATTCATTCTGACCGCTTTGGTTGCTTATATCCTGTCCAAGATCCCGGTCGTAAAAAGGCTTTTGCTCAATATAAAATAAAAATTAAGATCAGGGTATCCGAATTAACCGAATATCCTGATCTTTTTTTGTGCCGGTTTGGTTGTGCAATCTAATTTTAGGCTTCGTTTGCCGATCCTCTGCGCCGCTCAGCAGATCATGCCGTTCTCTATCCAACGCATTACGGACGGGTACTCTTCCTTGTAAGTATCCAGCCTTTCCGTGTTGGAATCAACAAAGGCAAGGAACTCGTCCGCGTCCTCAAACTCAAAGGTAAAATCCTGCTCAAAGTCATACGCGGCGGTAAACATCATATCAAACAGGTCGTCCGCCGAATATTCCTCCAGCATTTTATCCGCGCAAAGCTCCGTAACACGGTCAAGCGCGTTCTTTGCGGTAATGTCAAAATCTTCGTCTATCTCTATCTCCTCATCGTGTTCGCAGTATTTCACGATATCCTCCTGCGTAAAGCCCGCTTTCTCCGCATAATCAACGGCGTCTTCAAAGCCGGTCTCGTTTACGGCGTCAAACAGCCTGTAGGCAAATTCGCCCGCCAGGTTCTGAAGCGCAACTGCTTTAAAGATACAGTCTATCTCGTGCCCCGGCTCGTCGGTGATCACAAAGCCGTCCTCTTTAAACTGCTCCCAAATGATACCGTAAAAAATAGCAAATTTTTCCGATTCGTTAAAAACAGCGTCGTAGATGTAAGAATCAATGTCCATACAGTTTCTCCTCTTGTCATAACATAATAAAATAAATTGCAATACCTCATAATAAAAACGTTTGCCATGTTTATTATTTTATAACATTGTGTTTACATTTTCAATATTGCAATGGAAAATATAATGATATATAATTAAAATATTGAAAAATATAATTTTTTACTGTTAGGCGGTGCTTGATGACGGTCCATATTAAAAGCGAAGAAATAAGCGTTTCGTGCCTGCTGGAGGGCGCTATGCTCCACTCTTTGGTAAAAGACGGGGTAGAATATCTTTGGCAGGGAGATGCAAAATACTGGGCAGGGCAGGCGCCCGTATGCTTTCCCATAACCGGTGTGTTAAGGGATTCAAAGGCTGTTGCGTTCGGAAAGCCGTGTGAGATGAAGCGCCACGGCGTTGCAAGGATCCATCCGTTTGAGATCGCAGAGCAGGGCGGCAATTATGTTTCGTTTGTTCAGCATTCAAGCGGGGAAACGAAAAAAGCATTCCCCTTTGATTATTCCCTTGAGATCCGTTATACCGTTTTGAAAAATTCGGTAACCACCCGCTATACCGTAAGGAATACGGGTACGGATAGATTGCCGTTCGTGATCGGCGGTCATCCGGCGTTCAACTGCCCGCTTGAAGCCGGCAGGGATTTTGAAGATTATATTGTTGCGTTCAGCGGCGCCGTCGGTCAGAAATGCCTGCGCCCGGATGTGGAAACGGGGCTCATAGATATTTCAAAACGCTATGATGTGCTTGATGAGCCGGATAAGATCTATCTGGATCATTCCCTTTTTGATCTTGACGCCATGGTCTTTGATAATATCAAGCCAAAGTCCGCGCTGCTCACGGCGGGCGGCAGGGGAGTCAGAATAGATTATCAGGATTTTGACAATCTTCTGATCTGGTCGTCCTCAAACGGCGGCAATTTTGTTGCCCTTGAGCCGTGGACGGGTATTTCCACCTGTTCGGATGAGGACGAGGTGTTTGAAAATAAACGCGGCATGACGGTGCTGGAGCCCGGCAATGAAGCGTCTTTCGCGTTTAAAATAACTTTGATTTAGGTGAGTTATGAATTACGGATTTTTCAGGGCCGCCGCAGTAACGCTAAAGCTGAAAGTGGCGGACCCGGATTATAATAAAGAAGAAATAAAAAAGGCAATAGACGCCGCTGTTGCGCATAAAGCCCGCCTGCTCGTAACGCCGGAACTTTCCGTTACCGGCTATACCTGCGCCGATCTCTTTTTCAGCTCGGCGCTTATCTCCTCGGCACAAAAAGCGCTGGGGGAGCTTGCGGATTATACAAAAGGCAAAAATATCTGCGTGATCGTCGGTATGCCGGTCCGCTTTTACAACAGCCTCTATAACTGCGCCGTGGTGCTTTGCGGCGGGCGGATAAAAGGCGTTGTTCCCAAAACGCATATTGCAAATTATAACGAGTTTTATGAAAAACGCTGGTTTGCCTCCGGCAGTCAGTTTGCATCCTGCCAAAAGATCAGCCTTTGCGGTTTTGAAACAAAAATAGGCAGCCAGCTCTTTGATCTGGGCGGCGGCGCCGTGCTCGGTATAGAGATGTGCGAGGATCTGTGGGTGCCGTCCCCGCCGAGCGGTGCGCTTGCCATGCACGGCGCAAATATCATTGCCAATCTTTCCGCAAGCGATGAATACGTTTCAAAAGCGCAATACAGAAAAGAGCTTGTTTCCAATCAGTCCGCCAGATGCGTGTGCGGCTATGTCTATGCCGGCGCGTCCGTGTTTGAGAGCACTACGGATCTTCTTTTCGGCGGCGCGCTTTTCATTGCGGAAAACGGCGCCGTGCTTGCTGAGGGCGAGCGCTTTTTAAGAAATACCAATCTGATTTGTGCGGATATAGATATTGAAAAGCTGAACGCCCTGCGCGTTAAAAATATGAGCTTTGAAAACAGTTCCTCAGAACTGCCCCTTGTTGATGCCAAGGTTGAGAATTCGCATAATGATCTCAAATACAGATTCGTTGACCCGCATCCGTTCGTCCCTGCGGACGATGATAAGCGCCGTGCGCGCTGTTCGGAGATCTTTTCCATTCAGGCGGGCGCGCTTGCAAAAAGGCTGGAGCATGTCGGCTCTTCGGGCACGGTTGTGGGCATTTCCGGCGGGCTGGATTCAACGCTCGCCCTGCTCGTGTGCACAAGGGCAATGGAGCTTATCGGCAAAAGCAGCGCCGATATTTTGGGCGTTACGATGCCGGGCTTCGGCACAACGGGCAGAACGTACAATAACGCGCTTAAGCTTATGGAATGCCTTGGCGTTACCGTAAAAGAAGTGGATATAAAAGAGGCGTGCAATCTTCATATGCGCGATATCGGGCATGATCCCGAAATCAAAGATATAACGTATGAAAATACACAGGCAAGGGAACGCACCCAGGTGCTTTTTGACCTTGCAAACAAGCACGGGAAGTTGCTTGTGGGCACAGGCGACCTCAGCGAGCTTGCCATGGGCTGGTGCACCTATAACGGCGATCATATGAGCATGTACGGCGTAAACGCATCGGTGCCGAAAACGCTTGTGCGCTACCTGGTTGAATATGTTGCCTCCGTCAGCCCTTCCGAAACGGCAAAGGTGCTTTATGATATACTGGACACGCCTGTTTCGCCGGAGCTTCTTCCGCCGGATAAGGACGGCAATATCGCCCAGAAAACGGAGGAAAATATAGGCCCGTATGAGCTGCACGATTTCTTCCTTTATCATTTTATCAGATTCGGCTTTGCAAAAGAAAAGCTTGTGCGCCTTGCGCTCAAGGCGTTTGACGGCGTTTATTCCAAGGACGTCATCTCAAAATGGGCGGATGTGTTTATCAAGCGTTTCTTTGTAAGCCAGTTCAAGCGCAGCTGCGTTCCGGATTCGCCGAAAGTGGGCTCCGTTTCGCTTTCTCCAAGAGGGGATTGGCGTATGCCGAGCGACGCTTCCTTCAATATTTTTCAGAATAACGATTGATCTACCGAAAGGGGTATTTTATTATGGCAGATGAATTCAATAATTTAAACAATTATGAGCCGGAAGATGTGGAAAAAACAGACGCCGCGCAGGGTTCGGAAAAGGAAGCTTTATCCGATACGCAGCAAAAAGGCAATAAAAAGAAACTGATCATCGGCATCGTCGCCGCAGTTGTGGTCGTCTGCGCGGTCATAGCCGCCGTTGCCGCATTGACGGGCGACAGCGGTGAGGAAAAATATACGGATACGCCCGTCAGTGACCCGACTTCGGAGCTTACTCCGGGTATCGAGAACGGCGTTATTATTGAAAGCGCGCCGAATGCCGCCACTTCTTCGGAAGATACGCAGGGCGGCTCGGGCGGTTCAGGCAGTTCCGGCAGCAGCGGCAATACCGGCGGCTCCGGCAATGCAGGCGGCACGGGGGATTCCGGCAATGCCGGCAACAATTCCGGTGATTCAGGCAACAATGCAGGCGATTCGGGTAATTCCGACAACTCCGGAAATTCCGGAAATTCGGGCAACAGCGGTAACTCAGGCAATGAAGAGCCTGTTGCAAGGCAGCTGGAGATATCTATTAAGCTCCCAAACGCAGGAGGAATTGACGATTTTCTGTTTGTTTCCATAAACGGAGAGGAACAAACACCAACTGGTAGAGAAGTTGCACTCAACGGTGGTATTTTTAAGTTCGTTACTACGGACAGCTATGAAGGTGTTGTCACGGTTGAGGCAAGGCTGGAGAACTACGGCGTAAGCGCCAGCCAGATATCTACCGTTAACGGCACGCAGGTTACCGTTACGCTCCCGCTCAACGGTTCGGAAGAAAATTTTGCCCCGGATATCTGATCCGGTTTGATAGAAAACGGTGCGCCCCGCATGGTCTTTCGTGCGGGGCGTTTTTTTGCCCTTTTATGCGTTTTATACAACTTGACAGCATATAAATTATTTTTAAATATTAAAAATGTTTATTGAATTATCCGTATCATTGTGATAAAATAGGTGCGGACTGTGAAAGGGTGTATTGCGCCCTTTTGCTTTGGGGAGAGTGTGTTAAGCGTATTGCGCCGCTGCCTTTTTTTAGGTAAAAGCGAAATACGCCGGATTCAAACAGCTTCGGGTGCGTTCGGATATTTTCTCGCACAGGCGCGTATCCCCGCTTGTCTGATTATGTATATTTGAACATTTAAGTTCATAGGAGGTATTTTTTAACGATGTTAAAAAGAAAAAAGAAAACGATGGACGGTAATAACGCCGCTGCGCACGTTTCTTATGCGTTTACCGAAGTAGCTGCAATTTACCCCATCACTCCGTCTTCCGTTATGGCGGAGGTGACAGACGTTCTTTCTTCTCAGAACGCGAAAAACATTTTCGGCCAGAATGTAAGAGTTCAGGAGATGGAGTCAGAGGGCGGCGCGGCAGGCGCGGTTCACGGCTCACTTTCCGCAGGCGCTCTTACAACCACCTACACCGCTTCGCAGGGTCTTCTTCTTATGATCCCCAATATGTATAAGATTGCCGGTGAGCTTCTTTCCTCGGTAATCCACGTATCCGCGCGCTGCGTATCCACGCACGCCCTCAATATATTCGGCGATCATTCGGATATTTACGCCTGCCGCCAGACAGGTTATGCGATGCTCTGCTCCAATAACCCGCAGGAGGTTATGGATCTCGGCGCCGTAGCGCATCTTTCAACACTTAAGAGCTCCGTTCCGTTCCTCCATTTCTTTGACGGCTTCCGCACCTCTCACGAGATTCAGAAAATAGAGGTCTGGGATTATGATGATCTTAAAGATATGGTGGATATGGAAGATGTGAAGCGCTTTAGGGCGCATGCGCTCAATCCCGAGCACCCAACGCTTCGTGGTTCGGCTGAAAACTCCGATATCTTCTTCCAGCACAGAGAGGCATGCAACAAGTATTATAACGACGCCGTTGAGACCACCGTTATGTATATGAACATGGTCAACGAAAAGATCGGCACGGATTATAAGCCGTTCAATTATTACGGCGCAGACGATGCAGAGCATATCATCATCGCCATGGGCTCCGTTTGCGATACAATCGCGGAAACGGTGGATTACCTCAACGCGCAGGGCGCAAAGGTCGGTCTTGTTAAAGTTCACCTTTACAGACCTTTCTCACCGAAATACCTGCTTGACGTGATTCCGTCAACCGTTAAGAAGATCTCCGTGCTTGACAGAACAAAGGAACCCGGCTCTATCGGCGAACCGCTTTATCTTGACGTTGTTGCCGCTCTGAAAGGTTCTCAGTTTGAAACAACGCCCATCTATCACGGCCGTTACGGCCTCGGCTCTAAGGATACGGTTCCGGCGCATATCATTGCCGTTTATAATAATATGACCGCTGCCGAGCCGAAAGAGGTATTCACGATCGGTATTACAGACGATGTTACCTACCTTTCACTTGAGATCGGCGAGAATGTAGATACAACGCCCGCCGGCACAACAAGCTGTAAGTTCTGGGGTCTCGGCTCAGACGGTACTGTAGGCGCCAATAAAGACTCCATCAAGATCATCGGCGATAATACGGATAAATATGCGCAGGGCTATTTCTTCTATGATTCCAAGAAGTCCGGCGGTATCACGGTATCCCACCTTCGTTTCGGCGATAACCCGATCACCTCAACTTATCTTATCAATAAAGCAAACTTCGTTGCCTGCCACTGCCCCTCCTATGTAACAAAGTATGATATGGTGCAGGATCTTGTTCCCGGCGGCACTTTCCTCCTCAACTGCATTTGGACTCCCGAGGAGCTTGATAAGCAGCTTCCCGCCGCAATGAAAAGATATATTGCAAACAACGATATTAATTTCTATATCATTAACGGTATCAAGATCGCAGAAGAAGTCGGCCTTGCCGGCAGAGCTTCAACGATCCTTCAGTCCGCATTCTTCACGATCTCCGGCATTCTCCCGGTCGATCAGGCGATCGAGCTTATGAAAGCCAAGGCAACCGCCAAGTTCTCAAAGAAAGGCGATGCCGTTGTTGCAGCGAACCACCAGGGTATAGACAGAGGTTCTAAGGAGCTTATCAAGGTAGACGTTCCCGAAAGCTGGAAAACGGCAGTTGATGAGGATCAGGAACTTGAAGTTGCTACAGACCGTCCCGAAATGAAGAAATTTGTTAAGGATATCCTTGATCCCGTAGATCATCAGAAGGGCGATAAGATCCCCGTTTCCAAATTCGTGGATATGGCAGACGGCGTATTCCCGCAGGGTTCCGCGGCATTTGAAAAGCGCGGTATCGCTGTAGACGTTCCCGAATGGGAACCCACTTCCTGCGCGCAGTGCAACAGGTGTGCTATGGTCTGCCCGCATGCGGTTATCCGCCCTGTAGCGCTTACGGCGGACGAGCTTGCAGCAGCTCCCGAAAATACCAAGTCTGTTGATCTCAAAGTACCCAAGGATTCAGGCCTTAAATACGCGCTTATTATTTCCACTTTGGATTGCACCGGTTGTGCTTCCTGCGCAAACGTTTGCCCCACAAAGTCGCTTACGATGAAGCCGATCGCTTCTCAGATGAGCAGCCAGCCCGTATTTGACGCGCTTTGCAATATTGATCCTAAGCCGGAAGTTGCTTCCGATAAAACGATCGTTTCCACGCAATATCTTAAGCCGTATCTTGAGTTCTCCGGCGCATGCGCAGGCTGCGGCGAAACGCCTTATGCAAAGCTTGCTACCCAGCTTTACGGCGATAAGATGTATATTGCAAACGCAACAGGCTGTTCCTCAATCTGGGGCGGCTCCGCACCGTCAACCCCCTATACGGTAGATAAGAACGGCAACGGCCCCGCATGGTCTAACTCCCTGTTTGAGGATAACGCGGAATTCGGTCTCGGCATGTTCCTTGCACAATCACAGATCCGTGAAAGACTTGCGAATGACGCGCTTGCGCTTAAAGATACTTCTGTGGGCGATAAGGTTCAGGCTTATCTTGACACGTTCAATTCCACACGCGGAAACGACGCGCCTGCAAAAGCGCTGATTGAGGCACTTGAAAATACAGAGTTTGAAGGCGAGCAGAAAGCCGCTGCTCAGGACTTCCTTAAGGATAAATCCTATGCCGCCAAGAAGAGCCAGTGGATCTTCGGCGGTGACGGCTGGGCTTACGATATCGGTTTCGGCGGCTTGGATCACGTTCTTGCGCAGAATCAGGACGTAAACGTTCTTGTTTTCGATACCGAGGTTTATTCCAACACCGGCGGTCAGGCTTCCAAGGCTACGCCTACGGGCGCAGTTGCGCAGTTTGCCGCTTCCGGCAAGATAACCAAGAAAAAAGATCTTGCAAAGATCGCCATGTCCTACGGCTATATCTATGTAGCGCAGGTAGCTATGGGCGCGGATTATAACCAGTGCCTTAAAGCGTTCAAGGAGGCTGAGGCTTATAACGGCCCGTCGCTCATCATCTGCTACGCACCCTGTATCAACCACGGTATCAAGATGCCGTTCAACCAGGCAGAGCAGAAAAAGGCAGTTGCGGCAGGTTACTGGAATCTGTTCAGATTCAATCCCGCTCTTGCCGAAGAGGGCAAAAATCCGTTCAGCCTTGATTCCAAGGCTCCCACGGCTGATTATATTGAATTCATCAACGGCGAAACACGCTATTCTTCACTCAGAAGAAGTTTCCCGGATAAAGCGGATAAGCTCTTCAACATCGCTGCGGAAAACGCGGTTGCCAAGTATAACGATCTTCTTCGCACGGTTGAGTATTATTCGCCTAAAAAGGATTGATCAGTATAGCGGCTAAAACCTTTTGGTTTAAACTTTATTAACAAAATGGGACTTCACAAGAGGTCCCATTTTTGTTATAATTAAATAAAAAAGCTTACATGATTAAACCTTTATATGTATAATTATCCGTAAAGAAGGGCGAAGCTGTGTTTGAAAATTTAAAAAAGATCGCCGTTCCGCGTCAGCAGAACGAGGAGCAAAGGCCGCTTTCCATCAATTTCGTGGGTGAAACGGTTTGCGATGATGAATTTGATATAAAAAGAGAATGCAGCGATCTTATGTCGCTCGAATATATCGTTGAGGGGCGCGGCACGCTTGAGATAAACGGGCAGGTGCTGCACCCGGAAAAGGGCGATGTTTTCTTTCTGCCTTACGGAAGCAGGCACCATTACTATTCAAACGGTAAAAACGGCTGGCGCAAATACTTTATTTCGTTTTACGGTAAAATGGCGGACGCGCTTGTTGAAAACTATCTGCCTAAAGATACGTATTTGTTTAAAGGCTGTTTCCTTGAAAAGAATTTCAGCCGCATATTTGATCTCGCGTTCAATACGGAAAGCCTGTCCGATGCGGAATATCTGATCTGCATAGAGCTTTTTAAGCTCTTTTCTGCCCTGTATGAAAGAAAAACGGTGGAGCAGCTTGATCTTGCCGATAAGATCAAAAGAAGTATTGATGATCATTTATATGATGAATTCAATCTTGACGCGCTTTGCAGTTATATGAATTATTCAAAAAACCACATTATCAATATCTTTTCGGAAAAATTCGGCAAAACGCCTTATCAGTATTATCTGGAAGCAAAGATAAGCCTTGCAAAAGAATATCTTTTAAATACAAATCTAAGCGTTTCGGAGATCTCTGCCGCGCTTTCCTATTCAAATTCCCAGTATTTTTCCATCTGCTTCAAAAAAGTTACCGGCTATTCGCCGCGGAATTTCAGGGCAAACGCTAAAATGTGATATTTTATATTCTTTTTGTGATTATTTTAAAAGAAAAATATGATATTTTGTGATATTTTATTATAGGAGTTTATTTAGGCGCAAATCACTATTTTTATAACTTGTAAAAGGGCAGTAAAATTCAGCGCTTGGATTTTACTGCGTTTTATTTATAGGAGCAAGATCAATAAAAACGTGTTTTACTGCTTAAGGAAAGAAGGTGATTTTCTGCAAAAGCTTTCGTTTTATCTTGTAACGGATACGCATTATTATGACAGCTCTTTCAAGGCAAGCGGCACCGCTTATGAAAACAGAAGCAGAACGGATCAGAAGTGCGTTGCCGAAACGCCGGCTATTATTGACGCCGGCTTTGCGCAGCTTGCGGCAGATCAGGATACGGATATTATCCTTATCCCCGGAGATCTTGTTTACCGCGGCGAATATCAAAGCCACGTCGGCTTCAGGGAAAGGCTTTATAAGCTTAAAGAGCAGGGCAAAAGGATATATCTTATAACTGCGCGTCATGACTATGCTGAAGACCCGGTTGAGTTTGACGGCGACGAGCTGATTCCGGTCAAGGGTATGGAACGCGCTGAACTGCGCGATTTTTACCGCGATTTTGGCTTTGATGAGGCAATTTCAGAGCATAAGGAATCCATGTCCTACGTTGTTCAGCTGCAGCCCGGGTACAGGTTGCTCGCGCTGAATTGCGACGGCGACTGTAAGGATTTCAAAGGCTTGTGGGACGATCAGATGGCATGGGCGCTGGATGAGATTAAAAAAGCGCACGCCGCCGGTGATTACATATTTGCAATGACGCATTATCCGCTGCTGCCGTTTTCTCCCGTTATGAATTTTATAGGGGACGCGAAGCTGACCGACTGGGAAAAACGCGCCAATGAATTTGCGGACGCCGGTATGAATCTTATTTTTACCGGTCATATGCACGCGCAGGCGCTGACGCAGTATAAGACGGAAAAAGGGAATATCATTACAGATATTCAGACCGGCTGCTTTGTGGGCTGCCCCTGTGCTTACCGCCGTGTTGAGATGGATGGTGAAAACGTAACCGTCAAATCCTATACGATAAGCGACTTTGATTGGGATAAGGGCGGCAGGACTGCTGCGGAGTATTTCCAGTGGCGGTTTGACCGTATGATAACCGATATCATAGACGCAATGGCGTATGATTTTGCGTTTTTCACAAGGCTTTTCGGCGGACCTGAGAAGAACAAAAAGCTTAAAATTCCCGTTACACTTGCGGGGAAGATACTTCAAAAGCTCACCCTTGGCGGTGTGGGCAGGCTGTTCTGTTTTAAGGTCGATCCGTCCATAAAGCACAGGCTGCTCAAGGATACTGCCGTAGAGCTGGTGCGTAATATTTTTGTAGGCGATGAGCCTTATGTGAAAGGTACGCCTATGTATGATGCCGTTTCCAAACTGCTGGACAGACTTTCGCCCGTCCTTAAAATCGTTCAGAATAAGCTTGGCGAAAAACAGCCCATGCTTGCCGATATAAAGGGCTTTGTGCTCTCTATGATCGGCGACGAAAAACAGATGGATTACGAAGCGGTAATCAAGCAATAAATCTTAAGGGGTAATTTTTATGGGTAATACTGTTGCGCCCGCACAGGCGCAGGAACAGAAATATATCAAAATGAAAGAATTTATACTGTATTTGCTTGCAGTATTCTTCTATACGAATATGACGGGCATGATCGGCTCATACAGAAGCGCCTATCTTGTAAACGTGCTCAGGCTGGATCAGAATCAGGTCTCGCTTTTCAACACGCTTGTCAATATCATCCCGTTTGTTCTCAATTTCTTTATAACCATGTATATCGACGGCCGCCGTCCCGGCAAAATGGGCAAGTTCCGTCCGCTTGCACTTGCGGTTGCAATTCCCTGCGGCGTTTTGCTCGTGCTCAGCTTCTGGGCGCCTCCCGCGCTTACGGGCAATCTTCTTCTTGTCTATGTAACCACGATCGCGGTTTTATGGGCGGTCGCAACCAATTTCGGCGATTCCATAAACAAGGTCGCGTTTGTAATGACGCCGAATCTTAAGGAAAGGGATAATGTTATCTCGTTCAGAAGCATTTTCTCCGCCGTCGGCAACTCAGCACCTCTTGTTATTGTACTTGTTATAGCGCTTATTTTTGAGGACGAGGGCACGCAGTATATCGTATCCGCTGCGCTTTGCGCCGTGATCGGCACGATCCTTATGCTCGTAGGTACAAAGACCATTAAAGAGCGCGTTGCATACAGCTCTGAAAAGAAAAATCCGCTCATAGGAATCAAAGATGTACTCGTCGATAAGTATGCGTGGGTCATCATCATTTCCGAATTCCTTAAAAATTTCAGGCAGATCGCTACTTATATGGGCGTTTTCCTTGCCGCAGCGCTGCTCGGCGGCACAGACCAGTATCTTTGGTTCGGCCTGCCCACAGGCATCGGCACGGCAGTAGGTATGCTTGTTATCAACTTCCTGCTGAAAAAGTTCAATTCAAAGGTGCTCTATATTGCAAGCGGTATTTATTCCGTTATCATAAACGGCCTTGCCTTTGCAGTCGGCTATATTTATTTCAACAATCCAAGCCCCGTGCTTCAGGTCATATTCATCGTGTTCCTGTTCCTGATCGGGCTTCAGTTCGGCGCTTCAAATCTGCTGCCGTCCATGTTCCAGGCAGATGTGCTTGAGGATATTGAGGTAAAGACCGGCGGTAAAAGGCTTGACGCAACTTTGCCGTTCGTTATCGGTATCTTTACCATGATCAGCGGCACCATCGCGCAGGCGCTCGCTCCGCTGATTCTTTACGGCGAGAATTCCATTATAGGCTATATCCAGCCTTCAGATCTTGTTCCGGAGCCGGAACAGTCACTTCAAACCAGGATACTCCTGCTGTTCTTCTACACCGTATTCCACGGCATCATGATGTTCCTTGCCGGCGTTCCGTTCTTCTTCTATAAGCTGACCGGCAAACGCAAGGAAGAGATCCATACCAGAGTGCTTGAATTAAGAGCTGAATTCGATCAGGAAAATAACTGACGGATCCGGATATATTCCATAATCAGCAAATAAAAAAACAGCCCGGCTGTCACGCAGTTCGCTCCGCATGACAGCCGGGTCTTTTTTAGTCAAGAGATTCAAATTCGGGATAGTATTTGAATTTTGCCTCGCCGAGTATCTTGCTTTCGGAAACATAGGTGTTTTCCCAGAACCTTGAATCGTGCGATTCGTTTCTGTTGTCACCCATGCAGAAATAAAGGTTTTCCGCAACAACATATTCGCCGTTTTCATTCGTTGTGCAGTATTTGTCTATAAACTGTGAATAGCCCACCGTCATTCCGTTTTCGGCGTAGCAGTATAAGCCGTCCGTCGTTATGACCTCTCCCTGCTCGGGAATGTAGTACGGGCCGTAATCGCCAAGCGGTTCCTCCGTTGTTACAAAGCTCTGGTCCGTCTGATAGGTGTTGCCCTCTTTATCCGTGATAAACGTCTCTCCGTCAACGATCGTAACGGTTTCTCCCGGCAGCCCTATAACCCTTTTAACGAAGATCTGGCTTTCGTCGTCCGGGAAGTAGAAAAGGATGATATCGTATCTTTCCGGTTCGCTGTTGATATAGGCGATCCTGCTGGCGATGATCCTGTCTCTTTCATTGATCGTGTTTTTCATGGAGCCGGTCGGAACAACTGCGTTTGCAAATACAAATCGTTTGAGCAGCAGGGCGATGATAACGGCAATTACTATAGGCAGTAAAAAGTTTATGGCTTCCTCAATCTTGCCCTTTTTCCTTGTCTTTTTCTTTTTGCCGCCTTGCTTTTTCTCTTGGCTGTCCGCCGGCACATCGCTTCCGGCGGCCGCTCCTCCGTTTGTCCATTCTCTGTTTGTCTGATGCGCTTCGGATATATGATTTTCTATTTCGTCTATCTGTTTTGTGGCGCTCAGCTCCGGCGAGATATTAGTATTAAAATATTTTGCGCCGCAGTTGGGGCAGGTTATCCAGTCCCCGTTTTCCTCAATACCGTCAAATCCGCATTTTTTGCAAACCATGAATTATCTGCGCCTCTTTCTTGATTTTTTTAATATTCCGCCAAGCTCAACTATATCGCTGTAATTCGTTGCGGAATTTATGATCCTGAAGCCTTCTGCGTCGCTGGTAAGCTCGCAGGACAGGCGCGCTTTTGCGTGCTCCTCGTATGCAGAGCTGTCAAGCGAGCTGTCTACATACAGCTTCACCATCTTGTTCTTTTCCCGCACAACGGTAACGGTGTGGTTTGAATCGCTGATGGAATTTTCGGATCTCAGCCGCAGCGTGCCCATGTTTACACTGATGATGCCTCTGTCTATTCTTATCAGAATATCATCATTCTGGCAGATCACGCCGTTGTTTCCGTCATATTCAAAAACGATCGTGAAATCGTTTACGTCGCCGTCCGAATCGGTCCTCTTATCCGTTTTGCCGAATTGGAAGATCCTGACCTCAAACGGCGCAAGCGTAAGGTTTATTTTATCATTGTAATTATACAGATCCGAACTTTCTACAGTGCCCCTGCTCAGAATATTGAAGCGCCTTGCGTTTTTCAGCCCCTCGGGGCAGCCCATAAGCTTGTTGAGCGTCAGCGTCAGCGGCGTAGCCTCGTGCGTTGGGTTTCTGAGCGCGATCACGCCCTCGCCGTCCTCTGTCCACGAAGCGTAACAGTAAATGTTGTTCTGCGCCGGATCGCCGCCCAAAAGCATGGCATTTTTTAAGATATGGTGATTCGCCCTCTGCCACTTCAGAACGCGGGCAAGGATTCTCCATTTCTCGTCGTTCATCATGGATGGGGAGATATAAAGCTCGCACAGCGCGGAACCGCGGCACGCATTCCAGAAAAAGACCTTTTCAAATTCTTCGTCCGTATAGTCCAAATGCGCCTCGCGCCCATAGATCGGCTCGTGATTATATATGTTGCCCAAAGGGAACTGAAGTCCGCGGGTAACAATAAAATCATAGTAAACGGAATCACGGTAGGTCATCTCCGCGTCCGCCTGAGATTGCTCGTTTCTCGCATAGTTTTCCGCAAAGCCTATATCGCCGCTGTTCTGAAGCCATATGGAATTTACATACTGCAGCCACCAGGGCGAGGGGTTGACATAGCATGTAAAATTGATCCAAAGCTCCTTGCCCTGAGATTTTCTGGCATCGCGCAGAGCCTTGAATATCTTGATCCACCTGCGCCACAGCTCCGTGATGTAATACATATCGTGGTCGCCGCCGGTGATATGGTCATGCTTTTGGTTTTGGCACGGCTTAAGCGCAAAGCCGTCAAGCTTCCAGTAGGCAATATCGTTTTCCCTTGTTGCCTTAACAAGAAATTCTTTCAGATTATTCAGATATGTTTTAGAGCAAACGCAAATGTCGTTCGACTCCGCATTATAGTATCCGAAACCGCCGCGTTCTATCCTTTTGGCAAATTTAGAATTGAAATTATATCCGCCGCGCGGCCCGAGCCACAGCCCAAAGCTGCTGCCGAGTCTGTTTGTAAGGCTGCTGAGATCAAGAAAACCGTTGGGAAATCTTTTCTGATTGACGCTCCAGAAATCCGCCTTGTAATTGTTCCAGCCGTCGTCTATCACATACCCGTCAAGCGGGGCAACGCCGTTAGAGGACAGCTTGCTCTCCACCTTGTAAAACGCCGCCTCGGTATTGTCCGCGTCTATATCCATCATTCTGTCATACCACGTGTTGTACTGCACGCGAAAATCCGATTTTACGGAGATACGGTCAATATATTCGAAAAACGCTTTTCTGAGATCCACCATCATGGCGCTCTTTGCCGCGCCCATAACGGTCGTGGGGCAGATGATCTTGCCGGTTGCGTTTTTACCTATAAAATAAACGACTTCGCCTCTGCCGTGAAACACGCCGTTTTTGGTGCCGGGGAAAACGCAGCCGAAAAACAGGCTGTCAATATAAAAGGGCTGGCCAAGGTTGGAATAAAATTCATCTATCTCGCTTTTGCCGCCGTTTGCCGTGTAGGAGGATTTAGAGTTTACGATGCCTATGTTTTCAAGCATTACATAGTCTATCACTTTCGGCTCGCTCTGCTCAATGGCAATCTGTTTTTCAAGCGTTTCGCCGTCAGAACCTATGCGGTAGCTCATCGTTACCGTGGTGTTCATTTCCTCTTTAAAGCGGAAAAAGAGCTTGCCGTCTTTTTCAACAGCCTCGCTCACCGCAAGATTTTTTGAAGAAAGCGTGTCGCCGTCGGTAAATCTAATCTCAAATTCGCTGCCGCTTCCGTCAGGTATAAAAACCATTCCGGAATAAGTGTTGGTGATCTGAGAGGCGTATAGATACCCGTCCGTAACATTAAATTCTCTTTCCAGTTTTTTACTTTTTAATTTAAACATATTCCGTTCCTTTTCACTGCTTGTCTTTGCTTTGCTTTTCTATCTCCTCAAGCGCTCTTGAAAGCTGGTCGGGGCAGGAGGTCTGCTTGAATCCGCATTTTATGCCGGCAAGCGCGCTCTTTACCTCGCTGATCTTCTTGCCCTTAACGAGCGCCGCTATGCCTTTCAGATTCCCGTTGCAGCCGCCGGTAAAGGTGACCGCCTGTATGGTCTCGTTGTCCGGCGCCATTTCAATCTCTATCTGCTTAGAGCATGTGCCCTGCGTTTTGTATGTGTATGTCAATTTATAAACACTTCCCGTATATTTTTATATAACTCTTTATAATTATAATAAATATCAAACGCCTTTTCAATAATAAATTATTACTTATTTTTGAATTTATCAAAATTCCGGCCACTTTCATCTTGAAAAGGCTACATCACTGTGATATGATTAAAATAATTTGAAAAGCTGAAAACTGCGGATCTGCTTTCGGTTTAAAATGACGGGCAGCGGTCCGCGCTTTTCACGTAAATTAACAAAAAAGGGGTATTGTTTATGCAAAAGATCAAAGTCGGTATCATCGGCGCGGGCAGGATAGGCCAGGTTCATGCAAAATCCATAACCTATCATATTCCGCAGGCACAGCTTGTTGCCATTTCTGATATTTATGAGGAAGGCGCAAAAAAAGTTGCCGAAGAGCTCGGCATTCCGAATTATTATAAGGATTATCATGAAATACTGAATGATCCGTCAATAGATGCTGTCCTTATCTGTTCCTCAACGGATACGCATGCCGATATCGCCTGCGAGGCAGCTGCGGCAGGCAAGCACATTTTCTGTGAAAAACCCGTTGACCTCACGGTTGCCAAGATCAAAAAGGTTATAGAAGCTGTTGACAAAGCGGGCGTAAAGCTTCAGATCGGCTTCAACAGAAGATACGATCACAATTTTGCTTACATAAAGCAGCTAGAAAAGGATGGCAAGATCGGCAGGATCCAAACTGTCAAGATCACAAGCCGCGATCCGGAACCGCCCGCAATAGATTATGTTAAAGTCTCCGGCGGCATTTTCCTTGATATGACCGTTCATGATTTTGATATGGCGCGTTTTATCGGCGGCGAGGTTGAGGAAGTTTATGCAAACGCCACCGTTATGGTAGATCCCGCTATCGGCGAGGCGGGCGATGTGGATACCGCGCTTGTTGCGCTGAAGTTTAAGAGCGGCGCGATCGGCGTGATAGACAACTGCCGCAAGGCTTCCTATGGCTATGACCAGCGCCTTGAGGTGTTTGGCTCCAAGGGTCAGGCGTCCGCGGTGAACGACACGCCCACAAACGTTGCCTTTATAGACGAAAACGGCAGCGTTACGGATAAACCGCTTTATTTCTTTCTGGAAAGGTATATGCAGTCCTTCACGGATGAAATGACGCAGTTTATTGATTGTGTGATTAACGATAAACCTACCCAAACAACTGTATATGACGGGCTGGAGGCGCTTCGTTTAGGTCTTGCCGCTAAAAAATCCGTAGCGGAGCACAGACCTGTTAAGCTTTCAGAAATCGAGGGTTGCTGATCATGAAAAGAGAAAGATTAACCATGTCACAGGCACTTGTGCGCTTTCTTGACAATCAGTATATAGAGTGTGACGGCGTTGAAACAAAATTCGTTTCCGGCATATTCGGCATATTCGGCCACGGCTGCGTTGTCGGCGTAGGCCAGGCTCTTGAGCAGGGCGGTCACAATCTTAAATTCTATCAGGGCAAAAATGAGCAGAATATGGCGCTTGCCGCCGTTGCTTATGCAAAGCAGATGGATAGAAAGGCAATTATTCCGTGTGTTTCTTCCATAGGCCCGGGCGCCACCAATATGGTAACGGCGTGCGGCTGCGCAACGGCAAACAGGATCCCGCTTCTTGTTCTGCCGGGCGATACCTTTGCCTGCCGCCAGCCCGACCCCGTTTTGCAGCAGGCAGAGTTTTTTGATAACTACGGCAGAACGGTAACGGATGCGTTTAAAGGCGTCTGCCATTATTTTGACAGGATCGTCAGACCGGAGCAGCTTATGACCGCGTGCCTGAACGCCATGCGCGTGCTGACCGACCCGGCGGATACGGGCGCCGTCTGCCTTGCGATGCCGCAGGACGTTGAGGGTGAAGCGTACGATTATCCCGAGCATTTCCTGCAAAAGCGCGTTTGGCATATGGACAGAAGACCGATCACGCAGTCCCAGCTTGAAAGGGCTGCCAGCCTGATCAAAGCTGCCAAAAAGCCCATCATTATCTGCGGCGGCGGCGTGCGCTACAGCGGCGCGGAAAAGGAATTGCTTGCTTTTGCCGAAAAATACAATATCCCCATCAGTGAAACGCAGGCGGGCAGAAGCCTTGTTTCGTGGGATCACCCGCTCAATCTCGGCGGTATCGGCGTAACGGGCGGCAAGGCCGCAAACGTGATCGGCAGGGATGCGGATCTGATCATCGGCGTCGGCACAAGGTTTACCGATTTTACCACTTCCTCTAAATGGCTGTTTAACGAAAACAGAAAAGTGCTGGGTATCAATATATGCCCGTTTGACGCTTATAAAATGGACGCGGAAGCAATCGTTGCAGACGCTAAAGAGGCGCTTACCGCCCTTATCGGCGCTTGCGAGGGCTATCAGACGGCGTATACAGATGAGATCGCTGCCGCCAAAAAAGAGTGGGACGCTATCGTTGACGAATATTATTCAACAGAGCTTCCCGGCGGCCTGAACCAGACGCTTGCGCTCGGTATCATCAATGAATTTATGAGCGAAAGCGATATTGCAGTCGGTTCCGCCGGCTCGCTTCCCGGCGATATGCAAAGGCTTTTCAGGCCCAAGAACCGCGGCACTTATCATATGGAATACGGCTATTCCAATATGGGTTATGAGATAAACGGCGCGCTCGGCGTTAAGCTGGCAGAGCCGGAAAGGGAAGTTTATGCGTTCTGCGGGGACGGCTCGTTCCTTATGGCGCATTCGGAACTTTATACGTCTCTTCAGGAGGGTCTTAAGCTCAATATCTGCGTGTTTGATAATATGGGCTGGGGCTGCATAGAGAATCTGCAAAACAACCAGGGCACGGATACGTTCGGCACGGTGTTCCGCGCAAGAGACCCCAAAACGGGCATGCTGGACGGAGATGAGCTCCCGGTCGATTTTGCCAGGATTGCTGAGGGCTACGGCGCTAAGGGCTATACGATCCGCACTTCGGATGAGCTTCGCGCCGCGCTTGAGGACGCCAAAAAGCAGACGAAAACCGTTCTGTTCGATATCAAAGTGCTGCCAAAAACGATGACGCCGGGCTTTGAGTCCTGGTGGCGTGTAGGCGTTGCGGAGGTATCCAAGAGCAAGACCGTTGCGGCGGCTTATGAGGATATGCAAAAGCATATCAAAGAAACGTTTGATTATTGATCTTTTGAAAGGTAATAAAAGTTATGCTGGATAAGAATAAAGTTAAACTTGCCATCGCCCCCATCGGCTGGACGAATGATGATATGCCGGATCTGGGCGCAGAGAATACATTTGAGCAGTGCATCAGCGAGATGGCGCTTGCGGGCTTCAAGGGCAGTGAGATCGGCAATAAATATCCCAAAGATCCAAAAGTGCTCAAAAAGTATCTTGATATAAGAGGTTTACAGATCTGCAACGCATGGTTTTCCTCCTATCTCACGTCAAAGCCTTATGAAGAAACCATTGAGGCTTTCAAAAAGCACTGTGATATGCTGTATGAGCTTGGCGCAAAGGTCATCGGCGCCTCGGAGCAGGGTAATTCCATTCAGGGCTGTCTTGATAAATCCATCCTTGATGAAAAGCCTTATTATACCGACGAGCAGTGGGATATCGTAACCAAAGGCTTTAACGAGATGGGCGCGTACGCCCGCTCAAAGGGTATGTATTTTACCGTCCATCACCATATGGGCACAGGCGTTCAGACTGTGGAGGAGATCGATAGGCTTATGGAGATGACGGATCCCGATCTGGTCTATCTTCTGTTTGACAGCGGTCACCTCACGTTTGCGGGCATAGATCCCGTCCCCGTTCTCAAAAAGTATGTGAACCGCGTAAAGCACGTCCATCTAAAGGACGTCCGTATGGACGTTTATAATAATCAGGTCGTCCCGAATCATATGAGTTTCCTTGACGCGGTGCGCGCAGGCGTGTTCACCGTTCCCGGAGACGGAGATGTGGATTTTAAGCCCATCTTTGATATCCTTGAGGAAAGCGGCTATGAAGGCTGGGTAGTTGTGGAGGCGGAGCAGGATCCTGCCAAGGCAAATCCGTTTGAGTACGCCGTTAAGGCAAGAAAATATATTGCCGAAAATACCGGGCTTTAATACGAACTTCAAATTTAAAAGAGCGGCACGTCCGCTCTTTTTTTTACTTTCCGAAAAGACTCGTTTTCGGCTACCTTTATTTATCAAAATCCCAAAAAACAAAATTCAGGCTCCCCTGTGTAAGGGGAGCTGGCAGCTATGCTGCCTGAGGGGTTGTAAAAAACGCAGCGCTATTTAAAACAATAACGCCTCTGCAACAATCCCTCCGTCATTGCTTACGCAATGCCACCTCCCTCTGCACGAGGGAGGCGAAAAGTGGCTCCCCTGTGCAAGGGGAGCTGTCGGCAAAGTCGACTGAGGGGTTGTAAAAACTACCGTACAAAGCGAATCAATCTCAGCAACAGCCCTGTCATTTCCGCCGTATTGTAATATTTAATAATTCCGTGCAGATGTGTGTGCCTTTTTATAAGCAGAATACCTATTGACTTTAGTACGCTAATACGATAAAATTAAGGTATCAAATGAACGGAGGAATACATATGAAGAAGTTTAAAAAGTTTTTGGCAGTGCTTTTGTCTGTGCTGTTCGTAGCAGGCTGTTTTGCCGCATGCTCAAATTCCGAAGAAGAAACGAGCGATCTTGCGTACATTCAGGATAAGGGCACAATGATCATCGGTATTACCGAATATGCGCCCATGAATTATCTCGATGAAAACGGCGACTGGACCGGCTTTGATACCGAGTTTGCCCAGGCAGTTTGCGAAAAGCTGGGCGTTGAAGCGCAGTTCCAGGTGATCGACTGGGATAATAAGATCTTTGAGCTGGATTCAAAGGCAATAGACTGCTGCTGGAACGGCATGACGCTTACGGATGAAGTTATGGCAGCCATGAACTGCACGAATGCTTATGTAAAAAATGAGCAGATCCTTGTTATGAAGAGCAATGTTATCGGCAATTATACAGATGCCGCTTCGCTTGCAAATCTCACATTTGCTGCGGAAAGCGGTTCTGCCGGCGCGGCTGCCATCGAGGATCTCGGCTACGGTGCAAACTGCACAACGGTCACCGCGCAGTCTGACGCGCTTATGGAGGTTGAAAGCGGCTCTGTTGACGCCTGTGTAATAGACAGCACCATGGCAAACGCCATGACGGGCGAGGGTACCAGCTATTCCGATCTTGCCGCCGGTCTTATCCTCACTTCGGAGGAGTACGGCATCGGCTTCAGAAAGGATTCTGACGTTACGGCAGAGGTCAATCAGATCATAGAAGAGATGAAAGCGGACGGCTCTCTTCAGGAGCTTGCAGATAAATATCAGCTTACTCTTGCTTGATAGAACGGACGGGTTTTAAATAATTTCCGATAGGGCAGGGGATTTCCTCTGCCCTTAGTTCTCTTTGGCTTTCAGCCGCATTCGTTTTGAAAGGTAAAATGATTCTTATGGATATGGATCTGTTTTTGCGGGTTACAAGGGATCTGCTGGAAGGGATTGGCATGACGGCGCGCCTTTTTGCGCTTACCCTTGTGTTTTCGCTCCCGCTCGGGCTTGTCATAAGCTTTGGTTCCATGAGCAAGTTCCTGCCTCTTAAATTTATTACCAAAGCTTTTGTTTGGGTAATACGCGGAACACCGCTTATGCTTCAGCTCATAGTTGTTTATTACGGCCCCGGCCTTATCTTCGGCTGGGATCTGCTTGAAAGGTTCAGCGCCGTTCTTATTGCGTTCGTCATAAATTATTCCTGCTATTTTTCGGAGATATACAGGGGCGGAATAGAGGCGATTCCGCGCGGTCAGTATGAAGCGGGGCAGGTGCTCGGCATGACCAAATCGCAGATCTTTTTTAAGGTGGTGCTTTTTCAGGTCATAAAACGCATCGTTCCGCCTATGAGCAACGAGATCATCACCCTTGTTAAGGATACTTCGCTGGCAAGGATTATCGCCGTGTATGAGATCATCTGGATGGCGCAGAACTACATAAAGCTGGAGGGGCTGATCTGGCCTCTGTTTTACACAGCTGCGTTTTATCTTGTTTTCAACGGCGTATTAACGCTCCTGTTCGGCTATATTGAAAAGAAAATGGATTATTATAAGGGTTAATGCATATGTCTGTTTTGGAAATAAATAATATAAAGAAAAGCTTCGGCAGCAACGAAGTGCTGTGCGGCATATCCTTTTCGCTGGAGGAGGGCGAGGTGCTTTCCATCATCGGTTCTTCGGGCAGCGGCAAAACAACGCTGCTGCGCTGCATGAACTTCCTTGAACGGGCGGACGAGGGTACCATCGCGGTAGACGGCAATATTATTTTTGATGCTGCCGTAAAAGGCAAGCTTTCCGAAAAAGAAATCAGAAAGAACCGCCTGAATTTCGGGCTGGTATTTCAGGATTTCAACCTTTTCCCGCAATACAGCGTTATGGATAATTTGCTGCTTGCGCCCAAGCTGCTTGCAAAGGAATCGCCTGATTATAAGAAAAATAAGGATAAGATAAATGCAGAGATCGCCCAAAAGGCGGAATCCTTGCTTGAAAAGGTTGGTCTTTCAGATAAAAAAGACGCATACCCCTGCGAGCTTTCCGGCGGGCAGAAGCAGCGTGTTTCCATTGCAAGGGCGCTCTGCCTTTCGCCGCGCGTGTTGTTTTTCGATGAGCCTACCTCCGCGCTGGATCCGGAGCTGACGGGCGAGATCTTAAAGGTCATCAAGAGCCTTGCGGCAGATAATATGACCATGGTAATCGTTACGCATGAAATGAAGTTTGCGCATGATGTTTCCGATAAAGTCATATTTATGGACGGCGGCGTCATCTGCGAAGAGGGCACGCCCCAGCAGGTATTTGATCACCCGCAGCACGAACGCACAAAGGCATTTCTGCAAAGCTACGAAAATTGAATCCCGCATATAAAAAAACAGGAAGTGATGTTATGGCTGTTAAGCTGAATCCCGATAAAGAAGTAGTTAAAACCATTAAAGAGGGGCTTAAGCGCACAGGCGGCTACTGCCCCTGCCGTATTCAACGCACGGAGGATTTTAAATGCGTGTGCAAGGAATTCAGAGAGCAGATCGCAGATCCCGATTTTGAGGGCTTCTGCCACTGTATGCTTTATTATAAATCAAAGGATAAGGAGGGTAAAAATGGCAATCATCAATCTGACAAGAAATAATTTTAAATCAGAGGTCATGAGCAGCGATAAAACCGTGCTTATTGATTTCTGGGCGGAGTGGTGCGGCCCCTGCCGCATGATGAGCCCCGTGATCGATGAGATCGCCGATGAAGTGAACGATGTCAAGGTCTGCAAAGTCAATGTGGACGAAGCTTCGGATCTTGCATCCATGTTCGGCATAGAAAGCATTCCCACGCTCATCGTTATCAAAAACGGTCAGACCGTAAATAAGAGTATAGGTCTTATAAGCAAAGAGCAGGTACTCAGTCTTATCAATGTATGATACGCTCAACATAAAACGCCGCGTGCAGAAGTCTTATTCTGTACGCGGCGTTTGCTTATTTCGGCTTTCTTTTATTCGGTTTTGCTGTCCGTGCTGTCTGTATCATCCGTATCTTTATCGGCCTTGTTTTTGCGCCTTTTGAAAAAGCCGGGCTTTTTTGCTTTTGCAGTCGTTTCTTGCACCGTAATCAGATTTTCTGTTTTCCAAAGATGGATCCTGCCGGTATCGTTAAATGCTTTTACAGTCATTAAGCAGATCGGCACGATAAACATGCCGAGCACGCCGAAGAGTTTAAGCCCAAAGTAGAGTCCGGCAAGCGTGATCAGCGGATTTACGCCCAGCGAATCGCCCACGATCTTCGGCTCGATATACTGCCTTATAACACTGATCACTACGTATATGATCAAAAGGCCTATAGCCTGCGGCGTGTTGCCCATGATCAGGGAAACGATCGCCCACGGGATCAGGATTCCGCCGGAGCCGGCAACGGGAAGAATATCGAATATACATATGGCAAGCGCAATCAGATACAGATAGCTGTTGTTCATGATCCCGGCAATGCTCATGATCGTGAAACCTATGGAAAGCTCACAGAATGTGATGAACATGATCAGCAGGTAAGCTCTTATCATTTTTAAGATCGTGTTTGAAAATACCTGTTTGATCTCAACCAGCAGATTTTTTTTGCCGTCAGGGAGCTGAAGCTGTATGAATCTTACTACCTTGTCGTAATCCTTGGTAAATAATATCCAGGCGATAATTCCTATAACCACGCCTATTATTACGGAGGGTACGCTTCTTGCCACGTTGTAGATTCCGTTGACGCCGCTTGTTATTGTGTTCCTTACCGTATCCCCGTCAAGCCCCAGCGAACTTAAGCTGAAGTCGCTTGAAAGCTCGCTGATCACTTCGGTTATCTTTTGCGCAACGGTGCTGTAAAGCCCGTCCGGCAAAAAGCTCAGCGCTTTCAGCAGTAATTCCTGCAGATCTGCAAGAAATTTCGGCAGATCGGCAAGCTGCCCTATCAGATAGGAAATAAATTCCCTCAGCTGCCCCGCAAGGTTATACAATATCAGTATTACGGGTACAAGGATAACGCCTATTGAAAGCAATACAAGCACAACGGACCATAACCCGCGCAGCTTGGCTTTCGTCTCTTTTACAAGCCATCTCAGCGGCTTTTGCAGCAGCACCGCAAAAAAGAACGAGAGTACGAACGGCGCAACGGGCCAGAACAGATATTTAAAAAATACGTATATCAGCCCAAGCACAGCCGCTATAAACAGCAGGTTTATCAGAAACGCGCGCTTTTTTTCCGTTTTAGCATCCATTAACGGTCCTCTTTTACTTCTTTAATCATATTTATTATATTTCAATAATAATTCAATAAGCCATATTAATCAAGCATTAATCGGGAATATTTTAAAAAAATTAAAAAAATACTTGTATCTTGAAGCGATTAATGCTATTATATCTAAAGTGTGCTTCACGGCAATACAGTTGTACGCGGGTGGTGAACAGCTTTGGCAAAATATAAATATATTCTTGTGAATCAGGAGCTTCTTCCGGATGTGTATGCAAGAGTGATCGCAGCCAAATCCCTGCTTGCCTCCGGCGAAGCGGCAAACGCCTCGCAGGCGGCCAAAATGGCGGGCATCTCCCGTTCTGCATATTATAAATATAAAGACGGCGTTTTTGAATATGACCCGCAAAACGGCGGCGAGGTGCTGACGCTTTCTTTAAGGCTTATGGATACGAAGGGCGTGCTCTCCGCCGTAACGGCAGAGCTTTACCGCCTCGGCGCAAATGTTCTTTCTATCAACCAAAATGTGCCGAAAAACGGCGTTGCGGATGTGCTGCTTGCCGTTTATACTGCGGAGATGAGTGTTGACGTGGATTCCCTTATAGAATGCTTAAAAGATATAAACGGCGTGCGCGCCGTGGATATGAACAGATGATACAGGAGGTCAAATATGAAAGTTGCAATAATGGGCTACGGCACCGTCGGCAGCGGTGTTGCAGAGGTCATTGATACGCATAATGACGTAATTTCCAAACGCTCCGGCGGCGTAGAGCTTGAGATCGCAAAGATCCTTGATCTTCGTGATTTTCCCGGCGATCCGCGCGAAAAACTGTTTACAAAGGATTTTAACGATATCCTGAATGATCCGGATATAAAAGTCGTTGCGGAGACCATGGGCGGAATCAATCCGGCGTATGATTTTACAATGAAACTTCTGAAAGCGGGCAAATCCGTTGTAACTTCCAATAAAGAGCTTGTTGCGCAAAAGGGTCTGGAGCTTCTTAATGCGGCTCAGGAAAGCGGCACGAATTATCTTTTTGAGGCAAGCGTCGGCGGCGGTATACCGATCATCCGCCCGATGTCCCAGTGCCTTGCCGCAAACCATATAGAGGGCATTGCCGGCATTCTGAACGGTACCACCAATTTTATCCTTACCAAGATGATAGAAGAGGATATGAGCTTTGCGGATTCGCTTAAGCTTGCGCAGGAAAACGGCTATGCGGAAAAGGATCCCACAGCCGATGTGGAGGGCCATGACGCCTGCCGCAAGGTCTGTATTCTTGCGTCCCTTGCTTTCGGCAAGCATGTATATCCCTCCCAGGTGGAAACGGAGGGCATCTCCAATATAACGCTGGAGGACGTTTCTTATATCCATTCGGCAAACGGCGTTATAAAGCTCCTCGGGCAGATCAAATATATTGACGATAATAATATCGCCGCATTTGTCAGCCCCGCCGTTGTTTATAACGGTTCTCAGCTTGCAAGCGTGCGCGATGTGTTTAACGCGATCCTCGTGCGCGGTGACGCCGTTGGCGACGTCTGCTTTTACGGTAGGGGAGCCGGCAAGCTTCCCACCGCTTCCGCGGTTGTTGCCGATATTGTGGATTGCGCAAAGCATGTGGAAAGGCGTAAGGTGTTCGGCTGGGGCCCGGGCGAAGAGGATTATGTTGTGGATTATAAAACGCAGCTTGAAATGCCGTTTTATGTAAGGGCTAAGCTTTCCGAAAACGATGTTATGGCTATGTTCAGCGATGTTAAGTTCCTTTCAAGAAAGGGTCAGCCGTCAGACGAGGTGGCGTTTATTACCGATGCCATGACGCAGGATAAGCTTTATAAAATACTCGGCGATGCCAAGGTGCTCAATGTGATCAAGGTAACAAATTATTGATTCGGAGGAAAGGTTATTTATGTCTTTAATTGTTCAGAAATTCGGCGGTTCGTCCGTTGCGGACGCCGCGCGCGTGATGAACGTTGCGCGTATCGTTACGGATACTTATAAGGCGGGCAACGATGTTGTAGTAGTTGTTTCCGCGCAGGGCGACACTACGGACGATCTTATCGCAAAAGCGCAGGAGATCAATCCGAACGCCGCAAAAAGGGAAATGGACCAGCTTCTTGCCGCAGGCGAGCAGATCTCCATCTCGCTCCTTGCAATGGCAATCGAAAGCCTTGGCTTTCCCGTTATTTCGCTGCTCGGCTGGCAGGCGGGCTTTAATACAAATTCCGTTTACGGCGCCGCGCGTATCAAAAACATCAAAACGAACCGTCTGCAGGCGGAGATCGCAAAGCATAATATCGTTGTGGTTGCCGGCTTTCAGGGCATTAACCGGTATGACGATCTTACAACCCTCGGCCGCGGCGGCTCGGATACCTCCGCAGTTGCCATTGCCGCTGCGATGCACGCCGATAAATGCCAGATCTTTACGGACGTAGAGGGCGTTTATACTGCCGATCCGCGCAAGGTGGAGGGCGCCAGAAAGCTGGAGGAGATCACTTACGACGAAATGCTTGAGCTTGCCACGCTCGGCGCGCAGGTGCTCAACAACCGCTCGGTTGAAATGGCTAAAAAGTATTCTGTTGAACTTGAAGTTCTTTCATCATTAAATCCCGTTCCGGGAACTATCGTTAAGGAGAAGGTAAAAATGGAAAAAATGCTTATAAGAGGCGTAACCAAGGATTCTGATGTTGCACTGATTTCTGTAGTAGGTCTTGAGGATATTCCCGGAGTCGTATTCAAGGTCTTTTCAAAGCTTGCGCAGAAAAATATCAATGTGGATATCATTCTTCAGTCCGTGGGCAGAAACGGCACAAAGGATCTTACATTCACCGTTTCCAAGGATAACGGCCCCGTTGCCGTTGATCTCCTGCGTGAAATGGACGCGGTAGGCGATAAAGAGATCAAATGTGCAACAGACGTTGCCAAGGTATCTATCGTAGGCGCGGGCATGGAATCTCACCCGGGCACCGCTTCCACAATGTTTGAGGCGCTTTATGCCCAGAATATCAATATCCAGATGATCTCCACCTCAGAGATCAAGATCTCCGTTATCATCGCGGCTGCGGACGCGGACAGAGCCGTTTCCGCCGTCCACAAGGCGTTTATTCCCAACGATTGATAAACCCTCATGCATATATCGAAAGCGCAGCAGGTCATTCCCGCCGCGCTTTTTGATTTTTTTATCCATATATGTTAAAGTATCAACAGCAGGTATTTTATTTCTGCTGATTTGTACTTAGCCCAAAAAGCATGATTTTGTATATAAAACGTACTTGGGAGTGAATTTCATGGATTTCTTACAGATAAAAGCAACGCTTGAAGGACTGGGGTACACGGTATCCTGTTTTGAAACGGCTGCTGCGGCGTGTGATTATTTGAACAGGCAGATAGATAACCAAACCGTAGGCTTCGGCGGCTCCGTTACGCTTGAAGAGATGGGTCTTTACGAATCGTTGTCCGCGCATAATAAAGTTTACTGGCACAACAAGGCTACGCAAGGGCAGTCAGCCGATGCGCTGCGCCGTATGGCAAACGCTGCGGATATCTATATTTCTTCGGTCAACGCCATTGCCGAGACCGGCGAGATCATAAATATTGACGGCAACTGCAACCGTGTGGCGTCTATATTTTACGGTCACAAAAAGGTCTATCTTGTTGCCGGAAAAAACAAGATAGAAAAAGATTATAACGCCGCCCTGTTCAGGGCAAGAAATATCGCCGCTCCCAAGAATGCCAAAAGAGTGGGCGCGAAAACGCCGTGCGCCATAAAGGCGGATAAATGCTATAACTGCAAAAGCCCGGAGCGGATCTGCCGCGGGCTTTCCGTGCTCTGGGCGCCGCCCATGACCGGCGAATTTGAAGTTGTTTTGATAAACGAAGATATGGGCTATTAAAACGGAATATTGCCGTTATCGAATTTTAACGAGTTTATTTAGGAGGAAAGCTTATGGAGTACAGAAGATTTGAAAACACGATCGTGGCACGGCTGGACAAGGGCGAGGAGATCCTTGAACAGGTGAAGAAGATTGCACTGAAAGAAAATTTAAAACTTGCAACGGTTCAGGCGCTCGGCGCTGTGAATGCATTTACCGTCGGCGTGTTTAAAACAGATGAAAAGCAATACGATTCCAATGATTTTAACGGAAATTTTGAGATCGTTTCCCTAACAGGCACGATAAATACAATGGACCATGCGTTTTACTGCCATCTGCATATGAGCGCAGGGAATGAAAAGGGCGAGGTCTTCGGCGGTCATCTCAACCGCGCTGTTGTCAGCGCCACCTGCGAAATGGTGATCACGGTGATAAACGGATATGTTGACAGGCGCTTTGACGAAAATATAGGGCTTAATCTTTTCAAATTTTGATTTCTGTTCTAACGGCGGATTCCGATCTGCCGTTTTTGCTTCATTTCAGCGATTTGTTTACAACCGCGTAACTTATCTTTACTTGACATTGCATATATTATAATATATAATTAAGTGATTAAAAATAGACAAGGAGTATCATTGAACTATGCCAGCAAAAACATTTAAAATGACCGCAGCCGGTAAGGCAGAACTTGAAAAAGAACTTGAGGCTCTTAAAACGGAGGGCCGTATTGATATAGCCGAAAAACTTAAGGTTGCCCGTTCTTACGGCGACCTTTCCGAAAACAGCGAATATGACGAGGCCAAATCAGAGCAGGCTAAGATAGAGGCAAGGATCACCGAGCTGGAATATCAGATAGACCACGCCGAGATCATTGATATCGAGGATGCGGACGCCGTTTCCATCGGCAAAAAGGTAACCGTTAAACGCCTTTCCGACGGCGCGCAGGCGGTCTATGAGATCGTCGGTTTCGCACAGTCCGATCCCGCAAACGGCAAGATCTCGGACGAAAGCCCCGTAGGCAAAGCCCTGGTAGGCGCAAAAGCAGGCGAAACGGTAACGGTTGAAGCCCCGATCGGCAATCTGGAATACGAAATTCTGAATATTGAATAAGAGGTAGAATATATGGCCGGAAAGTTTGAAATAAGTAACGGCGCGGATAATACCTTTTCTTTCGTCTTTATAGAGGATGAAAAGGTCTATGCCGAATCCCCGGTTTTCCAAAAAGAAGATGAATGTAAGCGCGGCGTTAAGGCTGTAAAGAAAAACAGCCGCATGAAGGTGCAGAATACGCTGCAGAATGATGAGGAAAAGACCAATCCCAAGTACCTTGTTGAAAAGGACGGCGATAAGGTCAAATACACGCTTTTCCTCCAAACGGGCGCCGTAGCCTGCACAGGCAGCGCCGAAACGGAGGAGGAAGCGCTGAAAAATATAGAATTCATAGGCAATAACGCGAATTCCGCGCCTATGGCGGTAGCCGAAGTCGTGCTTTCGGAAAACGAACTTCGCCAGATCCGCGTGGACAAGCTGACTGCCCTGCAGAACGCCGGCAAGGATCCCTTTGAGATCACAACGGCAACCCAGACCCATGAAAGTGCAGAGATCAAAGCGGATTATGACGCGCTTGAGGGCAAGGACGTCAATATCTGCGGCAGGATCATGACCTGGCGCGATATGGGCAAGGCAAACTTCATAGATGTGCAGGATCGGGAAGGCAGGATCCAAGTCTACGTCCGTATGAACGATATAGGCGAGGCGGAGTATGCCGAGTTTAAAAAATGGGATATCGGCGATATCGTTGAGGTGAACGGCTTCGTGTTCAAGACACGCACGGGAGAGATCTCCGTTCACGCCAAGACCATACGGCTTCTTTCAAAATCCCTTTTGCCGCTGCCTGAAAAATTCCACGGCTTGACTGATACGGATACAAGATACAGAAAACGCTATCTGGATATGATCATGAATCCCGGCGTTAAGGACGCCTTTATCAAGCGCTCCAAGATCATCACTTCCATCAGAAATTATCTGGACAGCCACGGCTTTATAGAGGTCGAAACGCCGATGCTCAATACGATCCCCGGCGGCGCGGCTGCAAGGCCGTTCATCACGCACCACAATACGCTGAATCTGGATATGTATCTGCGTATCGCCACGGAGCTTTATCTGAAAAGGCTGATCGTAGGCGGTATGGAAAGAGTGTACGAGATCGGCAGGAACTTCAGAAACGAGGGTATGGACGTAAGGCACAACCCCGAATTCACCTGCATTGAGCTTTACCAGGCGTATACCGATTATCACGGCATGATGGATATTGCAGAGGCGCTGATCAGAAACGCGGCAAACGATGCCTGCGGCACGCTGCATATTACTTACTGCGGCACGGATATCGATCTGGAAACGCCCTTTGCAAGAATGACCATGATAGAGGCTGTTCAGAAGTACAGCGGCGTGGATTTCGCTCAATTCATGTCTGATGACGAAAAGGCTGTCGCTCTCGCCAAAGAGAGAGCGCTTGAGGTACAGCCCGGCAAAGAGACTTGGGGCGATGTGCTCAATACTTTCTTTGAGGAATATGTGGAAAGCAATCTTGTTCAGCCCACCTTTATTATGGACTACCCTGTAGAGATCAGCCCGCTCACCAAAAGAAAGCCGGACTGCCCTGCGCTTACGGAAAGGTTTGAGCTGTTTATTATGGGCGGCGAATATGGCAATGCGTATTCCGAGCTGAACGACCCGATAGACCAGATGAAACGCTTTGAGGCGCAGATGAAGCTGCGTGAGGCAGGGGACGACGAGGCAAATATGATAGACCATGATTTCGTCACCGCGCTGGAATACGGCATGCCTCCCACGGGCGGCCTCGGCATAGGCATAGACAGGCTCGTCATGCTGCTCACGGATTCCTACAGCATACGCGATGTTCTTTTGTTCCCCACAATGAAGCCCCTGGACTAAAAAACCCAGTAAAATCAAGGGTTTTCGGCATCCCAAATCCGAGTTGACAACAAATTGACAACAATTTTTCGTATCAATTTGAAGAATTGTAACGCAGTATGAATAGTTGACAGGATAAAACACAATATAGCACTTGCTATGTAGAGAACACTTTTTTGAAAGAAATTTCAAGAGGTGTTCTCTTTTTTTCGTTGGGTTTGCTTTTGTCATGACAAAATTAAAACCGAAAGGAACAAAGACAATGATTAGTGAAGAGACAAGAGCATATTATGACCTGAAAAAACGTAACGATGTAAGGGAGAGTGCTAAAAGGATTCGCAGACAGTTCCTGCGATATAAAGATGCCGAAATCATCTATAGTTTGCAACACAAAAAAATATTAGAACTTGCCAGTGCAGCCGGAGCCATTTACCGTACCATTGATCATCAGAACAGCATAGTAACGGTTCCAGATAACTGTTACTATGTCTTAGGAGACAATGCGGAAAATTCCCACGACTCCCGGTACTGGGCGGATCCGTATGTATCTCATGAAGATGTCATCGCGAAGCTGCTGATGCCGATAAAATGAAGAAGGATATCACAAACCAGAAGTTCGGGCGACTTACTGCCAAGGAGGTTGTTCGGACAGTACCGGGAAAAGGCAGCATCTGGAGATGTGAATGCGAATGCGGCGGGGAAAAAGAAGTCCCTGCCGCTTATTTATTGAATGGGCACACGAGAAGCTGCGGCTGTATAAATGCCGAGCGACAGGCGCGCCTAGACATCACAGGACAGCGCTGGGGGCGTCTTGTGGCCGTTGGATATACCACAATAGAACAAACCGGAAAAAAGCAAGCTGTGTGGCTTTGGCAGTGTGACTGCGGAAATACCAAAGAGATTCCTGCTACGCAGGTTAAGCACGGTGGCACGCGAAGCTGTGGTTGCAAGGCTATGGAGCATATCACCGATCTGCGAAAGCAAGACATTACAGGAGAGCGATTTGGCAGACTGACAGCGGTCCGTCCCACTGAGCAACGGGACAACAATGGCAGCGTTATTTGGGAACTGCGATGTGATTGCGGGAATTTGACTTATAAGACAGTAAATGCCCTGAAATCAGGGCGTGTACTCAGCTGCGGCTGTAAATACCGTGAGACCAGGAGCGAAACAGTGAAGCACCGTCGAGATATGGTTGAGGGAACCAATGTCAGCAACATTGTTGTTTCCAAGCACCTTCGTTCAAATAACACTTCCGGACACACCGGTGTTGGCTTGGATAGGAGAACCGGGAAATGGTATGCATATATCAATTTCCAAAAGAAGCATTATAATCTGGGTTTGCATAAGGACAAGAGTGCTGCCATACGTGCTCGCCGTGCAGCTGAAGCAAGGCTTCACGATCCTGTCATACTGGAATACTGGGACAGTCTGACAGAAAAACGAAAGAAAGAATTTCAGGATTATCTGCGTAGCACTAATAAGTAATGCGTATAATGAAAGGTCGTCTGAGCTTAACTGCCCAGGCGACCTCTTTTTTTATTTGTTCTTTTTAGAATTTGTTAGAATCTTATCAGGGAATACCGATGCATTGATCAAATCTGCGGGATCTATGTCCAAGGCGTCTGCAATATTGTAAAAGACCTCAAGGGAGAACGGGCGAACAATACCCGGAGCTTCGATAGCGCTGATATGTGAACGGCTCACATTGGATAACTCTGCAAGCTTCTCTTGAGACATACCACGCATCTTACGAAGCGCAGCTATTGCAATGCCGAGCTGGATGAATCTATCTCTATTCTTAAATTCAACCTCTTTACTCATTTACAGTCACCTACCTTTTTTCTATTATTATACTTTTTTTACTCTTTTAACGCTGTATTTGATATAAAGCACTTGACTAATATTTAGAGCAAAAATATAATTAAATGATACAGTTGCTAAAATAGGTGAGCAAATGTAACTGAGGGAAGAGTCTTGCCAACCGCTATACACACATGCTTAATTTATGGGATGCCTATCCTAAGTAGAACACAGCCGAACAGGAATCATCCCGATGGTTTCTCTAAGAGAAACCATAAAGAGATAGCGAGTTGTAAGATAGCCCATCGGACTGTGTCAGTTCGATGGGCATTTTAGTTTGAAACTTGTTAGGAGTGGATGATGTGAAAGAAAAAACATGCTGCTTTACCGGGCATAGGGAAATTCCTTCAGGACAACGTCGAAGAATCTTCGCAAAGACCGAAGAAGCAATCGAGGGACTTATAAAAAAAGGCTATCTATATTTTGGAGCTGGAGGTGCATTGGGCTTTGATACAATCGCTGCCTTTGCGGTTCTCAAATTGAAGGAACGTTATCCTGATATTCGTCTGATCCTCGTGCTTCCTTGCTTCTCTCAAACGAGAGGATGGTCGCAGGAAGATATAGAGATATACGATGACATCAAACAGAAGGCCGATAAAGTTGTATATACTTCTCAGGAGTACACGAGGGGCTGTATGCATAAACGCAATCGCCATCTGGTTGATAACAGTTCTGCTTGTATTTCTTATCTCACAGAAAACAAGGGCGGAACTTTTTATACAGTGAACTACGCTAAGAGCAAAGGTGTCGAGGTAATAAACATTGCAGAGTAAACAGAAAATAATCGTACTCCTTTCCCCTGTATTTTAGCTTCTTCACCTCGTTGGAAATAAAAAGCGGTAAATGTCTATGGCTGTAAAAGGAGCCTGTAAAAGGAGCGGCTGCTTTCTTTTGGCTTAACATTCGTAAAAATATGTGACATCTCATAAAATCCATTGACTTTTCACGATTTTTGTGCTATACTGTCTTCCATAAACAAGGCGGGAGATGAAGCGTATGGCTGTCCAGTACAACCGGCTGTGGAAATTGCTGATTGATAAAAAGATGAAAAAATCCGCCCTGACAGAGTTGGCAGATGTGTCCTCCTCTACGATAGCAAAGCTGAACCGGGACGAATATGTGAGCCTGGAGGTTTTGGAGCGGATCTGCCGGGCGCTCCGCTGTGACATCGGGGATGTAGTGGAGCTGACGGAAGAATCGGAGAAATAACGGGACGCCTGCAGCGGCTTCTGTGGAAAGGGTGGTACGATGAAAGGGGAACTGAGAAAGCCGGCGTCTGTCAACGCCATTCTGCTGATCGGTATTTTTACTTTTGTCTTTTTAGGGGCGGAATATCTGTTTGTCAATATGATTTCTCTGTCGGTGACGGAAGGGAGAACTGTCATTGCCCAGAACTATGCGCTGGGCGCCAGCGCCGTCGGCTTTTTCTTGTATCCGGCCATGGAACGCTGGGGCGGGAGGCGCTATAAAAGCGCGCTGACCTTTATCCTGGCGCTGGGTGCGATTATCTGTACCTTCATTGTCCAGCAGCATATCTCCTATGCGGCGACCATGACGGCAGGGATGGTGCTCTTCCTGCTGCTGGGCGTTTTCGGCAGCGCCGTCCACTATCTGGCTGCCGTCACCATAGACGGCGACAATGCATTGGCACGGCTGGCGGGGATCGCCTACGCCCTGGGAATTCTGCTCCAGTATGCAAACAACAACCTTGTCAACCTGGAGGTTGCGGAGGCGGCGTTTCTTTCGGTATTCCTGGCGGCTTTGAGCCTGCTGGTCATCCGAACGAGACAGGCCGCCCAAAGCCGCATCGAAATGACGGAGACTGCGGGCGCCTCTTCGGAACCTGCGGAAGACATTTCCCTCACCCGGAAAAAACGGACGGCGGGCATTATGCTGGCGCTGCTGGTAGTGCTGATGGCCTGCGTGTTCAGCACACTGGACAATGCCGTGACTCTCCGTCATGCGAGCGGGACGGATATCGGGCAGTGGCCCCGCCTGCTGCTGGCATTCAGCGGCCTCGCCGCAGGCTTTGTCTTCGATATCCGCAAGCGGAAGTATATGGGGCTTATTATGTACTGCGTGATGATGATGTCGGTTCTGTCCATTGTGGTACTGAACCTGGGCGCTCCGTTCCTGATCGGACTGGTGGTCTTTTACCTGTCCTCGGGCTTTTTCGTTGTCTTCTTTACAGCGAGCTTTATGGAGCTTTCCCGGCATATGCGCCTGCCGTCGCTGTGGGCGGGCATGGGCCGCGCCATGAATAACGTGAGCGCCGCCCTGATCACCAACGGATCGGTGGCGCTGCTGGCCACTGGCAACAGCCTGGCCGCCATTGTCATCGCCCTGGTGCTGTTCGTGGCGGTCAGCGTTGCTATGGCCGTGTATACCGCCCGCATGAACGCCGTCATGGAGCCCAAGGAGCCGCCTGCTTCCCAAAAGTCGGACGAAGAGCGCAGGGAGGCGTTCATCGCAAAATACGGGCTGACCGAACGGGAATGGGATGTATTTTCCCAGATGATTTCTTCGGACAGCAGCGCCCAGGAGATCGCCGACTGCCTGTTCCTGTCCAAGCGGACGGTGGAACGGCATATCTCCGCCCTGTACGAAAAGACGGGCGCAAAATCCCGCATCACTATGTACCAGCTTTACCGTAACGATTAACATACAGGATAAAAGAACACCCTGCTTTCTCTCAGGAGAGGCAGGGTGTTTTTGTGTGCGGTAACGAATTGTCCTGATAAAAAACATCGTTTTCCCCACTTGAAAAATGAAATTTACGCCATTCGGCATCCGGGAAAGGAAAAATCAGGAACGAAAAGTACACCTCAACCCCTATTTGGAACGATTAGAAGTTGTGCATATATAAAGCCTCAAAATAGTTGCTTTGATTTATATAATATGCACAAATGGCGGTTGACCGCCATCGTTTTTTGAAAAATGGCGGTTCACCGCCACCTGTTTTGATACGATTGGCGGGATTTACGCATAGACAATCCGGCCTCTTTTCACCTAAAATGAGGGCGTAAGAATCCACTTCCCGGCGTCTGCCGCGGTTCCCCAAAAATTCAGCAGGAGAAGAAATGATGGAATACGTTCAAAGAGAACTTCCCTATGTGCGCTCCTTTGTCCTGCGCTCGGTGTACGGCGTGCTGTGGCAGGAAGGGATTACTTTTGGGGAGGAAGAGCCGGGAAGGGTTATTGCCGAATGGAGAGAGGACGGAACAGACGTCTCCCTTTCCATAACGGCGGAGGAAAAAGCGTTTGGAACCGAACTGACGGTTTCGCTGCGACGCGACCCTGCCGGGGGGGACAGAACTGCCGGGAGGTGGGAACCCTGCCCCTTGCGGAACAGCCCGTCTACCTCCAGGCCAACGATTTCAACGGCGCCGACCTGGAGGTGGTCTACCGGGGCGGCAAACGGTATTCGGTCAAGTCTGCCAGCAACAACGGCCCGTACACTGCGACGGAGAGCAAGTATCTCCATCCTGTCCTGACGCACGCCTGGCGCTACAACGCAGACGGAAAAACGCTGACCGAGGACGTCGGGCTGCGGGACAGAGCCCAGCGGATTGTGCACGTCGGAGGCAGCTATCTGCTGATCGCAGACGGGAAGCTGGAGGCGGCGGCAGAACGGAAAATCCCATCTGACGGGTACTATTTTGACGACGGTGAGGACGGCTATATTGTTTACGAGGTGGCGGACGAGGCCGTGGGGGACGGAGAAAAAGCGGTTGCCATCTTAAATGGGAACATCCTGGCGACCGATCAGGCGTTTTACCAGATCATGTACGACGATATCTCCGAGAATGATCTGAGCTATGAGGAAAAGACCACCAACGCCGACGGCACCCCCGCCGCCTATCTCCCAAAATTCGGCGGCGGCAACCGCTACCGGCTTGTAAAGCTGGAGCTGCTGAGCCGGTATTACAGCGACGTGCTCACCATCGCCCATGATTATATCATCACGGCGGACTACAAGCTTCTCCCCGCCACGGAGGCGATAGGCGAGGACTATGAATCGGGCTACATCGCATACCCGCCGGATGTGATGGAGAAGCTCCTCGCTCTGGATGGCTATTGAAATTAATAAAAATCGATCAGGAGGCATTCTGCTATGAAAAAGAAAAGCGTATTATCCCTGCTGCTGGCGGCGGCGCTGGCGCTCTCCCTCGCCGGTTGCGCCGGGCAGGGGCAGCCGGGCGGAAAGGAGCCTGTCGTCAACAGCGACGGGACCATCACGAAAGAAGAAAACGACGTAAAAATCACTGAGACAGCGGCCAGGTCCATCGAAACCGAGCTGTATGAAACGGCGGATTTCAGCCTGCAGATCCCCAAGGGCTGGACAGTCACCAGCGGCGGTACGGCCATGTACCATTCCATCCGGGTGCAGGATCCCAGCCAGCCCCTCAACCAGATGTTTGTCCTGCTGAAGGCGGAGGGCCTGCTGCACAGCCAGGAGGGAAAGGACGCCTATGCGTATAACGTCACCATGGGGAACACATGGGCGCAGATGCTTTCCCAGGCGCCGGTGCTGACAACCCCCTCCACCGAAAACTTTTTCAAGCTGTTTTCGGAATACGCGGCGTTTGTAGAGCAGTGGGAGCCGAGCTATGCCGGCTATACCTTCCCCCGGTTTGACGGCTTTGCCGTGACCGACCGCTTTGCCTCGGCCAGCCTCCTGTCCTCGTATGCTCTGGGAGAAGAGACGCTGCGGGCGTCCTTTACCGAAAACGGCAAGGAAGGCGAGGGGATGTTCGCCGCGTCGGTGGTGGACTTCGGAAGCGTTGATATTGCCGCAGGACTGCCGGTAGGATATATCATCCCCCGGGCGGACGGCGGCTACTACATGGCATACAACGTCATGGCGGTCACCGCCGCGAAGGATACCTTCATCGAATGGGAGAGCGTCCTCACCAAATGCCTTGGAACGCTCGCCTATTCTGAGAGTTTCGTAAAAGCCACTGAGCAGGCCGGTGAAGAAAAGGTGGCGATGTCAAAGGAAATCAGCCGCATCACCAACGAGAGGCTGGAAATCATCATGGCGGCCTGGGAGGACCGGAACGTCGAGCAGGACATCACCAGCCAGATGCAGAGCGACGAAACCGGCGGCTACGAGCGCGTGTACGACACGCAGACCGGCGAAATCTACCGGGCGGAGGCCGGATGGTATGAAAGCACCGGCAGTGACCGCTACAAGCCGGTGACTGAAAACAAAATGTATGCAGAGCCCATCAGCGGTTACATCGAATAGGGAAGCGGCGGAAAACCGCAAACAAGGAATACATGACAAGGAGGGAAACGGAATGCGTCAGGTGAAAAGACTCCTTCCCTATGTCCGGCGGTATGTGCAGATGGCCGTTTACGACGTGCTGGACGCGGAGGGGGCGGAATACCGGAAAGAGGAAATCGGCGCGGTGGTCGCCCGGCTTTCGGTTTACGGGAACGTCAGCACCTTCAGCCTTTCGACAGAGATACAGGATGTGGGGACCGGACTGACGGTTTCCATGCGTGAACCCTGTCCCGGCCTGTCGGCCCAGGGAGAGGAACGGGCGGTGACCGCCGTAGCCGATAAGGTTGCCCAGTACCTTGAGAACGAGCTGATGATCAACCGCCGCTGTTTCGTGCCGGACCGGCATTATGCCGTATAGGGAACAGCGGCGCAGGCACAGGCGGAAATCGGCCGGATCCGTGCGGAAGCGGAAGCGGCCAAGGCTGCGCAGACTGCTGCACAAACTCCGGCCGCGCCTGACGGTACGGTATGCCCCTCGTGCGGCGCGTCCGCTGCCCCGGGCGTGAAATTCTGTCCGGAATGCGGGGCGCCGCTCTCCCGGCAGAGCGAATAAACAGACAATGAATCTGAATATCTGGAGGGATATCTATGGCAAATGAATCGAGAGTATTCCGGCTGCCCGCCGGTATGAGTACCCAGGTAGTGGCGAACGCCGTATCGTCGTTCCTGTCCTCCGCCAAAGGGATGGAGGTACAGAGCGCCGAAACCACAGAAGGCTATGTGGTGCAGGGCCGTCAGGAAAAAGACGGCTGGAAGACCATTGCCGGCATGAGGATGGCTACGACGGTGCAGATGATCCGAATGGATGACAACTTAAACGTCACCGTGGGTCAGGGCGAATGGTCGGATAAGATCGGCGCCGGCGCGCTGGGATGGTTTATCGCATGGCCGCTGGCGGTGACTGCCGGTGTGGGCGCCTACAAGCAGAAAAAGCTGCCGGAAGAGATTTTCCAGGTGATTGAGCAGTGCATCGTCTCCGGCGGCCGCTCGGTGGTGGTGCGAAACGCCGGGGCGGAACTGAACGCGGGTATGGTGGTTTGCCCCGCCTGCAAAACCCAGTGTGCGGCCGGCGCCAAATTCTGCAACAACTGCGGGGCGAAGCTGGAAAACAAATGCCCCCAGTGCGGGGCGGAGATACCGCCCGGAAGCCGCTTCTGCGGAGCATGCGGAACGCCGCTTTCCCCGCAGGGCGCTCCGGTGCGATAAAGGGAGGAGATTGCGTATGCGCAGGGAAAAACCGCCGGGGCGGCAAAAAGGCGCACGGCTTTTCAGTATGCTGCTGGCGGTATGCCTGATGATCGCGGCCCTTCCCCTGTCCGTTTCGGCGGCGGGGGAATATGTGCCGGGAAATCCCCGCTGGTCGGGCTACCAAAACCAGGTGCAGTGGGATCGGCCGGCGGGAGCGGCCTCCGGCGACAGCTTTGAATACGAGGCGCAGCTGCTGCTGGGCGACGATGTGGTCGAGTCCAAGGCAGTGGAAATCGACACCTATTTGTTTTTCACAAACGACGTGGTGACGCGGCCGCAGGAAGAGTACACCATACGGGTGCGTGCCAGATGGATCATGATCGTGGGCGACCCGGACGGCCAGTATATGGTGGCGGACGTCGGCGAATGGGGCCCCTGGGCGACCAAGGCGGGGTCGGGCGGCGGAGAAGCCGAACCGCCCCATGAGCACAGCTATACCCAAAAGCACGACGCGGCACAGCACTGGCAGGCGTGTTCCTGCGGCGACAAAAAGGATGCGGCGGATCACAGCTTCGGCGCATGGACGGCGGATGGCAATACAGAGAGCCGCACCTGCACCGTCTGCGGCTACGCCGAGACAAGGGACGCCGCGCAGACGTCAGCCACCGGGGAAACCACGGATAACGGGCAGGATTCCGGCGGCGAAGGCATCGCGGAACTGACCGATGAAAATACCGGCGTTTCCGTCTCCCTGTCCGAAGCGGTTCCGGAGGGTGTGGAGCTGTACGCCGGCGTCATGGAGGCGGAGAGCCTGCTTGAAGAGAAGCCGGAGCTGAAAGAAGAACTGGACGGCCTGCTGTCGGTGTATGAGATCAGCATCCGCCAGAACGGGGAGCCGGTGGAAATCAAAGACAGCGCCATGACGGTGCGCATCCCGATGAACAGCCATCTGGAGGGCTACGCCCATTACCAGGCGGTGCGGGTGGACGGCGAGCCGGAGCGCATAAAGGCAAAGGCCGAAGACGGCAGCCTGGTCTTTGAAGCCGGCGGCCCGGGCCGGTATGCCGTACTCGGTTCCGATACCCCCTTCTCCGTTTCTGCAATCATCCAACCCGACCCGTTGCCGGGAGACGAAAAGGATGGAAACGCCGTCTACATTGTTCTGTTGGCCGCGATACCGGCGGCTGTCCTGCTGGCGCTGCTGCTTGTATTCTTATACAGGAAAAAGCGGAAGGCACAGGATAACCCGCCAGCCGGAGGAAAGGATCCATCCGAACCGGACGGCGGAAATACCAAAAACTGATTCTACTTGTAAAGGAGAAAATGAAGATGTTTCGAAAAAAGAGTTTGCTGGCGCTGCTGCTGTCCTTATGCATGGTGGTAGGAATACTGCCGGCGACAGCGTTTGCTGCGGGGCAATATGTGCCGGAAAATCCCCGCTGGTCGGGATACGGAAACCAGGTAATGTGGGATAAACCTGCCAACGCATCAGGCAGCACGTATCTTGAGTATGAGGCGCAGCTGGTACTGAACGGTCAGGTACTCCAGACAGAAAGCGTTGAGATAGACAGGTGGGTATTTTTCGATTCGAAGAATATCACTCAGTCGAAGGATGCGTATACGCTTAAAGTACGGGCCAGACAGATTTACCTTACCGGCGATCCGGACGGCAATTATACCGTATGGAAGAGAGACGCCTGGGGCGACTGGGCAATCGGCGGCAATACCGGCGGCGGAGAGGGGCCTACTCCCCCCCATGAACACAGCTTCGGCGGCTGGAAAAATAATGGAACCCAGCATTGGAAAGAATGCAGCTGCGGAGAGAAATCTGAAGTGAGCCCCCATAACTTCGGCGAATGGGAGCTGATCTATTATGATGTAAATACGAAGTATGACGTATGTGAAAGGCAGTGCCTTACCTGCGGCTATGAGCAGATTGATAGATACAGGGAACACCAACATTACTATACCGACGACTGGAGTAGCGGTTCGACTACACACTGGAAGGTATGCTACTACTGCAAAGAAGTTAATCAAGATACTGTAGCCAACCATACTTTCGGCGACTGGACGGAAACCAAGCCTGCCACCACAACGGAGGAGGGTTTAAAAGAACGCACCTGCTCCGTCTGCGAATATACGCAGAAAGAGACGATTCCGGTTCATGAACACAGCATCCATGATGAAGCATGGAAATATGACGATACCGAGCACTGGCAGGAATGCTCCTGCGGCGAAAGGCTGAATGTGGCCACCCATATCTACGGCGATTGGAGAGAGACGAAGCCGGCCACCGAAACCGAGGCTGGTTCCAGAGAGCGTGACTGCACGGTCTGCGACTATGTGCAGACCGAAACCATTCCAATGCTTGAACATGAGCACAACTACGGCGACTGGCAGAAGGATGAAACCCAGCACTGGAAGGAATGCCGCTGCGGCGAGAAAACTGAAGTGGGCAACCATACTTTCGGTGATTGGACGATAACAAAGGAGCCCACCACAACCGAAACAGGTTCCAGAGAACGCACCTGCTCCATCTGCAAATATACGCAGACAGAGACGCTGCCGGTTCATACGCACGATGTTCACGATGAAGCATGGAAATATGACGAAACCCAGCACTGGCAGGAATGCTCCTGCGGTGAAAAGCTGAATGTGGCAAACCATACCTACGGCGATTGGAAAGTAACCAAAGAGGCCACCGAGACTGAAGCGGGTTCCAGAGAGCGTGACTGCACGGTCTGTGAATATGTGCAGGTTGAAATCATCCCGGAGATCGGGCATGAGCACGGCATCCATGATGAAACGTGGAAATATGACAAAACCCAGCACTGGCAGGAATGCTCCTGCGGTGAAAAGCTGAATGTGGCAAACCATACCTACGGCGATTGGAAAGTAACCAAAGAGGCCACCGAGACTGAAGCGGGTTCCAGAGAGCGCGGCTGTGCGGTCTGTGAATATGTGCAGACTGAAGCCATCCCTGCAACGGAAACCGGAGAGCCAACCGATTCGACTGATCCGACCGATCCAGCCAAGCCCGAACAGCAGGGCAAGCCTTCTGGGCAAACAGAAAGCCCACAGACCGGGGACAGCAGCGATATGGCGCTGTGGATCAGCCTGATGCTGGCCTCCTGCGGCGGCGTGCTGGGAATGCTGTTCTACAGGCGGAAAAAGGCGGCGGCCGAGAAATAAGGCTGAGAGATAAAACAAAACCGGCAAAAGCGCCTGCGGGCGGGCTTCGTGCAAAACCCACAGCCCGCCCCGGCGCAGCCGGTATCCTTTTCAAAAAGGGATATCCCTTCTGTCCTTTGGTACATACCAAAGGATAAGCAATCTTGTTTGACAAGGAGGAAAAATACAATGCAAGCAAAAAGGAAACTGACGGCGTTGCTGCTTTCCCTGTGCATGGTATTGAGCGTACTGCCGACGGCGGTGTTCGCAGCAGACGATCCGCTCGTTGGGGGGAGCCAAGAAACCGACCCCTATGAGCCGCAGATGATTGACAAAATCGAGTTGGAGGTAGACGCGCCGGCAGAAGGCAAGCCTGCAGATTTCAGTATTCAGAGTCAGGAAAGCGACCCGTATACCGTAAATGGTGTGTACTGGTCTAAGTGCGCCGACGAGGGCGATGAAAACACGCTGGTTTCCATGAGCGTAGACGATTCCTTTGAAAAAGGCTGGTACAGGCTGGTGCTGTACGTATATATGGATTTCAACTACGCCGCGACAGAGGATATTGCGGTTTCCCTGGTCGGCGCACAGCCGGAAAGGCTGGTCGTTGATAGAGAACTCGAATCAACGGTGGTTGTTGACGCATGGTTCGCCATCGACCCGCCTGAGAAACAGGAAATCACCCGTCTTGCTTTTGACGAGATTCCCGTGCCGGCGGCAGGCATCGATTTTGGCCAGGCGGAAGATACCATTGAAAAGCAGGTGGCGCAGGCCCATGATGAGCAGGTGAAGATTTACAGCGCCGACTATTACGAATGGAGCCTGGATTCTTATGACGACTATCATGTTTGGAATACAGTATATTCCGGAGATGAATACGATGGGTCCCTCGCGTATGGCGTCCGCATGCTCCTGTACGCCCAGACCGGCTGGTATTTCGGGGATACGCCGCCGGAGGTTACGGTAAACGGCGAAAAAGCGAAGGTCATATCCCTCGACCCTTACAGAATCGAGGTGTTCATGCAGTTTGGAGACATAGTTGTGGATTATATCTACATAGACAGTGAAATATGGCCGCTTGAAGGGCAGGAAATCCGCATGGAGCCGGATAACTTTACAGTGGGTGTCGACACGCTTGGCGCGCCCGCCAAATCGCTGTTCACAATCAAGGACGCCCGGATGTTAATTAAGCCGGAAGGAAAGGGGGACTGGCGGGATCTGACGGCGGAGGATACGCATTTCAGTACAGAAAACGACTATACTTTTTATGCCGAAGTAGAGGCGGCGGACGGTGTGGTGTTCGCGCAGGACGCCGGAGGAACCATCCGCGCAGACAAAGATGCGACGGTTACCGTATCACCCGACGGGAAGAGCGCAACTCTGTTCCACGAGATCGTTCTCAGGGTTTACAGGAAAGCCTATGCGCGGACGACCAGGTACGACAACGACCCCATGTTCGAAGGTATGGACATGACAGATTGGGAAACAAAGGATCACAAAAGCGTGCCTTTGACGATGAATGCGCCGGAGCCGGGCGTAACAATCGAAGATCCCACATTCGGAACCCCGGACGGTAAGGAAGTTATAGAAGGGATGAACGTAGAATTCTATTGGTACGAAGTTCCCTATGTCGGCTCTCAAAAGCCTATCAGTTACTTCGCTGAAACATTTGAAGCGGGCAAAACCTATATGCTGAAAATATCTTTTGTAAGCTTCTGGTCACGCTCCCATTATGTTCCGCCTGATTTTGACATTGAGTATGTTGTGGATCAGGACGGAAATATACTCAACTATGCGCGTAAGGATTCCATTACGATCGATGAGCACGATAGAGATCTCTTTTTCTGGTTTACGGTCGGCGAGGTTGGGGAGCCGGAAGTGGTAGAGCAGATCGACATTACCGGGCCTGAGGATCTTGTCGGGCTTTTGGGGCAAGAGACTGATCGGTTAAGTTCAGAACAGCTAAGCAATTTTAAACTCTCTTCAGATGCATTTGTGATCGACAACGGCGTCTGGTTCTATTCCTCCGGTTCCAGTTCCAATTTTTTGCGACTGGACTTGCGGGTAAACAGCGGGTATCGGTTTAAGCTCCCACAGCGGCAGGCGCTTTCTTACAACGGCGATTCCAGTAACATCACCTATTATTCTGATAGCAACGAATTTGACGACTTCGTCGTGTACATTTTCCCATCCGACGCTGAGCCGCACACCCACATATACAGCGAAGAGTGGAGCTCGGACGAAAACAATCACTGGCATGCTTGCGAGTGTGGAGCAAAGGCGGATACGGCCGCTCATACCTATGGCGAGTGGAGCGTCACCAAAGAAGCTACTGAAACGGAAACGGGCTCCAGGGAGCGCACCTGCACGGTCTGCGATTATATGCAGACAGAGACGATCCCGGTAATCGAGCATGAGCACAGCTACAGCGAAGAGTGGAGCTCGGACGAAAACAATCACTGGCATGCTTGCGAGTGTG
>OIXS01000118.1_pt1 | contig 49200 bp, 42 predicted proteins | sample 1587841 | NCBI WGS metagenome assembly OIXS01 (sample SAMN03283254) | human gut metagenome | biome: human-associated habitat; material: feces | host: Homo sapiens | place: USA | collected 2013
CTTGCGAAATTGTCGCGCTGCTCTCTGCCTCGCTCGCATCGCTCTGTTTCGCTGCGCTTCCTCAACCTCCCTTTATCTGCCACCGGCAGCGGTCGGTTTCGTCACCCAAAGCAGGCGCGCTGCCAACTGCGCTACACCCCGATATAATTATAGATTATTGAATTGTTTTGATAAGATGGTTAAGGTTCTGCTTTGTTCGCCCGGCTTGCGAAATTGTCGCGCTGCTCTCTGCCTCGCTCGCATCGCTCTGTTTCGCTGCAAAAAAGGTCACTGCGCTTTGCAAGAAATATAATAATATAAGGCGGAGGATTTGTCAAGCGCAGGTGCAAAAATCGGCTTTCGGCGGAATTTATCTTGCAAAGCGCAGCTTTTGAGGGTATTATATTAATATATTAAAACCTATGGGGTGTGAATATGAAACACGGTTTGATCGTGGTGGACTACCAAAACGATTTCGTTAGCGGTTCGCTCGGCTTTGAAAAGGCAAGGGAGCTGGACGGCAGAATTTGCGCAAAGATAGCTGAATACCGCGCGGCAGACGGTGATATCATCTTTACGCTGGACACGCACGGAAAAGATTATCTTGTAACGCGCGAGGGCCGTTATCTGCCCGTGGAGCACTGTATAAAAGGCACAAACGGGCACTGCCTTTACGGCGAGACCGCAAAAGCCGCGCGCGAAGAAGATATTTACTTTGAAAAGAGCGCTTACGGCTCTGACGCGCTGTACGAATATCTGAAAACGGCGGGTTATGACGAGATCGAGCTTTGCGGCGTTGTAAGCAACATCTGCGTGATCTCCAACGCCGTGCTTGCAAAAACGGCGCTGCCGGAGGCGGATATTACCGTTGACGCGCTCTGCACCGCGTCGAATGACGAAAAGCTGAATTCCGCTGCGCTTGATGTGCTTGAATCGCTCAACGTGCAGATCAAAAACAGGGAGAAAGTATGATGGAAAACAGGAACTTAACGATGCTCTGTGATTTTTACGAGCTAACCATGGCGGGCGGATATTTTAAAAACGATATCCATAAAAAAAACGCATATTTCGACGTGTTTTTCCGCACGGTGCCGGACGGCGGCGGTTTTGCCATAGCCGCAGGGCTGGAGCAGGTCGTTGATTATATTCAAAACCTGCACTTCAGCGATGAGGATATTGCCTATCTGCGCTCCAAAAATATGTTTGACGAGAATTTTCTGAGCTACCTTGAAAGCTTTTCATTCACGGGCGATATCTATGCCGTTCCGGAGGGAACGCCCGTTTTTCCGTACGAACCGATCATAACGGTACGCGCCCCGGCAATCGAAGCGCAGCTCATTGAAACATACCTGCTGCTGCAGGTAAATCACCAGTCGCTTATCGCCACCAAAGCAAACCGCATCGTGCGTGCGGCGCAGGGCAGAACCGTGCTTGAATTCGGCTCCCGCAGAGCGCAGGGCGCGGACGGCGCAGTCATCGGCGCAAGAGCAGCCTATATCGGCGGCTGTGCGGGTACTGCCTGCACGCTTACCGATGAGCTTTACGGTGTTCCGGCAGGCGGCACGATGGCGCATTCCTGGGTGCAGATGTTTGATTCCGAATATGAGGCGTTTGAGGCGTACTGCAGGCTCTATCCGCACAGCGCTACGCTGCTTGTTGATACTTACAATACACTGAAAAGCGGCGTTCCGAACGCGATAAAGGCGTTTAAGAACGTGCTTTTGCCCCAGGGGATAACCGATTTTGCGATACGCCTTGATTCCGGCGACATTTCTTATCTTTCCAAAAAGGCGCGCAAGATGCTTGACGAGGCGGGGCTGACGAACTGCAAGATCACCGCTTCAAACGCGCTGGACGAATATCTGATCCGCGATCTTATGATGCAGGGCGCAAAGATCGATACTTTCGGGGTTGGCGAAAGGCTGATCACAGCCAAAAGCTCGCCCGTTTTCGGCGGCGTCTACAAGCTTGCCGCAGTGGAGGACGAAAACGGAAAGATCATTCCCAAGATCAAGATAAGCGAAAACACCGCAAAGATCACGAACCCGCATTTCAAGCGCCTTTACAGATTCTATGACCGCGAGAGCGGCAAGGCGCTTGCGGACGAGCTTTGCCTGAGAGACGAAGTGATCAACGAGAATGAACCCCACACCATATTTGACCAAAACGCCGTATGGAAAACAAAAACGCTTACTGATTATACCGTGCGCGATCTTCAGGAGCAGATCTTTAAAAACGGAAAGCTGGTCTACAAACTGCCTGAACTTGACGAGATCAAGCGCTATTGTAAACAGCAGATCGGAACGCTTTGGGACGAGGTCAAGCGTTTTGAGAACCCGCACACCTATTACGTTGACCTTTCCAAGAAACTTTGGGACGAAAAAAGGCGTTTGCTGAGCGAAAAGAAGCTTTAAGGATTGATTCGGACTTAAATCGGGAGAGGGCTTGAATTAAGCAAGAAAAAAAGATCATGATTGCCGCTGCCGTGGTACTGATTGCAGCGGTATGCGTTATTGCCTACCTTGCGTACAGCGGGTATTCTGAAAAAGAACAACCGCAGACAACGGAAAGCACCGCCTCTTCAGAGGCAAACACCGTGCCGGCGGTTTATGAGGAATACTACGCGCAAAACAACGATTTTGTGGGCTGGATAAAAATTGACGGCACGGAGATCGATTATCCCGTTGTGCAGGGAAACGACAACGATTATTACTTAAGCCACAATTTTGAAAAAGAGCGTGAATCGCGCGGCACTATATATATGGATTATCTGAGCGACCCGGATTCCGGGTATATGAACACCGTTATCCACGGGCACAACCGGCTGGACGATACCGTCTTTTCGGAGCTGCCGCAGTATTCGGATATTGCATATTACCGCGAACACCCCGTAATTGAATACAATTCACGCACAGAGATGCACAAGTGGAAGATATTTGCCGTGTTTATAACGACCGCCTCCGCAGACGAGGACAACGGATACGTATTCAACTACGTTTACCCGGATATGGGCGGGCTTAACTTTGACGGCTATATGGCTGAGATCAACAAGCGCACGCTTTATTACACGGATGTAGACGTGAATGAAAACGATAGGATACTTACCCTTTCCACCTGCACACGGGAAGTGGACACGCGCTCTTACCGCGCGGACTGCCGCATCGTTATTCTTGCAAGAATGGTGCGCGACGGAGAGAGCCTGAGCGTGAATACCGCCGCCGCGTATGAAAATCCGAACCCGAAATATCCGCAGATCTGGTATGACCTGAAAGACCGCGAAAATCCGTATAAAAACGATGAATTCTGGTACCCGTACGAAACGATGAATGAATCGCAGTAAATAAAAGAAGATCCCGCCCGGGCGTATGTGCCTGCCGTGTGCGGGATCATTTTATATCATTTCAGATAAACAGCAGCTGTATAAAGCTGATGAGATACATAATTGCGTAAAGCGCCGGCTGGTGCAGCAGATAGATCCACAGGCTGTTTTTGCCGATCTTTTGCAAAAATTTAACGCGGCTTTTGTAAAATCCCTGCGGCAGAGCCTGCCCCTTTGCCCATTTGCCGAGGAACGCGCCGAATAAAAACAAAAACAGCCACGGTATCAGCGAAAAATAATCTGCCGAAAAGAAATTGCCGTTGTGAAAGCCCAAAAACGCAAGATAGTTGGTTTCATACAGCGCCGCCGGCAATTCGATCAGCCCGAAAAGCAGGCTGCCGGAATTCACGGTATAGGTTATAAGAAACAGAACCGCGGAAATGACCGCCCCGGCAATGCTGCCGCGCGTGCCGAGCCTGTTTATCAGCGGCATAAACGCGCTCGTTATGATCATGCAAAGGCCAAGGCAGGAGAGCACGCCGAAATAGATCTCCGCCCCCGTTATGCGCATTGCGGGCATGATGACCGCCGTAACCAGCGTAACGATAAGCCCGGCGGCAAACACGATAACGCCCCTGCGCACCGTATTTCTGGAAAGGCGGCTGCAAATGCCGGAGGTAACGATAAACAGCGCCCAGAAAAGCGGCTGGAATATACAAAGGAAATCAAAGATCCTGTACCCTATATCGTAGCCCAGCACAAAGCCTATATCATAAAACATATGGTGAAAGACCATACATACGATTGCAAATCCGCGCAGCTCGTCAAGCAGGTATATCCTGCGCTGCCCCTCTTTCATCTGCTCACTCCCTGCCTGCTGTGAAATCCTATACGGTATTGTAGCATATATTTTTGTAAAAAGCCATAGCCCCGTGCAAAACACGCCGCATTTGCGGTCTGTTTTTCATGCCGGCTTCTTTCTTATAATTATTAATATTGTATTACTAAAAGAATTATGTTATACTAAAGTGTATTATAATGCGCCGCCGCGCGGCAGTTTACCTGCCGGGGGTCAAACGCGATATACTGAAAATGCGTCGGCGCGGAAAGGTCTGCTTATGAAAGATGTTAAGATTGGCGCGGCTGCCCAAAGGTCGCTCACCGTTGATGAAAAAAATACCGCTGCGGCGGCGGGAAGTGGCAGCCTTGCGGTGCTTGGAACGCCGTTTATGATTGCGCTTATGGAGGCCGCCACGTGCGACGCCGTTTCACCTTTTCTTGAAGAGGGGGAAACGACCGTAGGCACGCAGATCAACGTTGCCCATTCCAAAGCAAGCGGCATAGGGGAAAAGATAACTGCCCGCGCAGAGATCAAGGAAGTGAGCGGCAGGAAGCTTGTTTTTGCCGTTGAGGCAAAAAACGAAACGGGAGACGCCGTAGGCTCCGGCACGATCGAGCGCTTTGCCGTTTTGAGCGAGCGATTCATGGCAAAGCTGGGCTGAAGAATATTTTTACAGGGGTAATCTATGAAGTTTAAGGCTGTTATTTTTGATTTTGACGGAACCATCTGCGCCACCGCGCCGGGGATCGTAAAAAGCGCCAAATACGCGCTTGAGGCGTTTGGCTATCCCGTGCCGGAGGACGAGAGCGAGCTGGAATTTTTTATAGGCCCGCCGCTGCTCGTAACATTTCAGGAGCGCTTTGGGGCGGACGCGCAGACGGCGCTGGAGCTTGTTAGAAAGTACAGGGAAAGATACACGAACCAGGGCGTTTACGAAAGCGAGCTCTACGGCGGCATAGAGCCGCTGCTTTCCGCGCTGAAAAAAGACGGGTTCAAGCTGGGCATTGCTTCGTCCAAGCCGCAGAAATATATAGAAACGCTTTTGGAACGCTTTGGCGTTATGCAGTATTTTGACTGCGTTTGCGGCGTAAGCTTCACGGCGGACTGCGAATCAAAGGCAAGCATCATCTCCCGCTGCCTGGAAACGCTTGGCGTTGCGGGTGAAGACGCCGTTATGGTGGGCGACAAAAGCTACGATACAGACGGCGCAAAGGCAAACGGCATGCTTTCCGTAGGCGCGCTGTGGGGCTACGGCACAAAATTTGAATTCATAGAGGCAGGCACGGATTTTCTTGCGGAAAAGGCAGAGGACGTTGAATCTATAGCCCTGGGCTATTTTGAGCAGACGGAAGAGAGCAACGGCATCTTCAGCGGCAGGATCATCACCGTGCATGAGGACACCGTAACGCTTGTTGACGGCACCAAAGCAAAGCGCGAGATCGTGGACCATAACGGTGGCGTTGCCATTATCGGACTGACGGAGGATAACGAGGTGCTGCTCGTGCGGCAGTTCCGCGCGCCTTATAAAGAAACGATCTTTGAGATCCCTGCGGGCAAGCTGGAAAAGGACGAGGATCCTTTTGAGGCGGCAAAGCGTGAATTTGCCGAGGAATGCGGCTGCGAGGCGGGCGATTTCAGATATATCGGCGAGCTTTACCCCACCCCCGGCTACTGCGGCGAGATCATAAGGCTCTACTATGCCTCCAAGCTGACTTTCGGCAAACAGCATCTTGACGAAGACGAGCGGCTGGACGTTTATAAAGTGCCGCTTGAGGAAGCGTTTATGCGCGTCATGAACGGCGAGTTCAAGGACGCAAAAACGCAGATAGGAATTATGAAGATCAGGGAAATGATAAAAAATGGCGGTCTATCTTGACAACAGTGCAACCACAAAGCCCTGCCGCGAGGCGGCGGAGGCTGTGCAGTATATGATAACGGAAAATTACGGCAACCCCTCCAGCCTGCATGCCGCGGGCATAGAGGCGGCAAAATCGCTCATCTCCGCAAGGGAGGCGGTCGCCCGCGCGCTCGGCTGCGAAAAAGAGGAGCTGTATTTTACGAGCGGCGCAACGGAAGCAAACAACCTTGCGCTTTTCGGAGCCGCCGGAGCAAAGCGGCGCGCCGGGAACCGGATCGTTACCACGGCAATAGAGCATGAAAGCGTTGCCGCCGCGGCGGACGAGCTGGAAAAGCAGGGCTTTGAGGTGATCCGCCTGATGCCGGATAAGCACGGCAATATAACCGCCGCCGACATCGCACAGGCAGTGAACGAAAAGACCGTTCTTGTTTCTGTCATGTATATCAACAACGAGATTGGCTCCGTTTTGCCCGTAAATAAAATAAAAAGGATCATTGAAATGAAAAAGGCGCCGGCGCTGTTCCATACGGACTGTGTGCAGGCGTTCGGCAAAGTGAAATTCAGCCCCAAAAAGCTGGGCGCCGATCTTGTGAGCATAACGGCACATAAGATACACGGCCCCAAAGGCACGGGCGCGCTTTACATAAAAAAGGGCGCAAGGATACTGCCCCGCACCTTTGGCGGCGAGCAGGAAAAACGCATGCGCCCGGGAACGGAAGCGTCACCGCTTATCGCCGGCTTCGGCGCCGCCGCTGCGGCACTGCCGGAGATCGGCACGCAGAGCGAGGCGGTAAAGGAGCTGAATCTGTATCTCAGGCACCTGCTTGGGGATATAGACGGCATTGCCTTTAACAGTGATGAAAACGCATCGCCGTATATTTTGAACGTGTATATCCCCACCTTTATGCGCAGCCAGACGATCGTGCAGGAGCTCTCCTCAAAATACGAGGTCTTTGTCAGCAACGGCTCCGCGTGCGCAAAGGGCAAAAAGAGCCATGTGCTTTCGGCAATGCGCCTTTCGGACGAGATCGCAGACAAAAGCATACGCATCAGCTTTTCACGCTTTAACACACGGCACGACTGTGAGGTCTGCGCCGCGGCAATCAAAGAACTGACCCAAAAACACCCGAGGTAGATATGAAAGAGATCATACTTGTAAAAAACGGAGAGCTTGTTTTAAAGGGGCTCAACCGTTCCTCCTTTGAGGACATTTTAATAAAGAATATGCGCCGCCATTTAGAGGACATGGGCGAATTCAAATTCACCAAAAGCCAGTCCACCATCATGGTGGAGGCGCCGGAGGGCGCGGATCTGGACGAAGCCGCTCAAAGGCTTGGCAAGGTATTCGGCATAGCAGCATATTCGCGCGCCGCCGTGTGCGAAAAGGATATGCAGAAGATCATTCAAACCGCAAGGGAATATCTTGCGGACGAACTTTCACTCGTTTCCACATTTAAGGTGGAGGCAAAGCGCAGCGATAAAAAATTCCCGCTCAAATCGCCGGAGATCTGCCGCGAGCTGGGCGGCGCGCTGCTGAAAAGCTTTCATCATTTAAAGGTTGACGTGCATCAGCCGGATGTGACCGTTACGGTGGAGATCCGCGATAATCACGCCTTTGTGCGCGGCAACAACATCAAGGGCGCGGGCGGCATGCCCACGGGCACCAGCGGCAGGGCGGCGGTGCTTATAAGCGGCGGCATAGATTCCCCCGTTGCGGCATATATGATGGCAAAAAGGGGCATAGAGCTGGTTGCCGTTCATTTCGCATCCCCGCCTTACACAAGCGAACTTGCGGAGATGAAGGTCATGGACCTGCTCAAAAAAGTTTCCGCCTACTGCGGTACCATCACAACTTATATTGTGCCTTTTACAGAGATACAGGAAGCGATACGCGATGACTGCCCGGAGGAATATTTTACACTTGTTATGCGCCGCATCATGATGAGGATCAGCAATATCATTGCTGAAAACCAGAACTGCCGCGCGCTCATAACGGGCGAGAGCTTAGGGCAGGTGGCAAGCCAGACGATCTATGCCCTGCAGTGTACGGACAGCGTTGCAAAGCTGCCTGTTTTCCGCCCCTGCATCGGCATGGATAAAGACGAGATCATTGCCGTTTCCAGAAAGATAGACACGTTTGAGACCTCCATTCAGCCGTATGAGGACTGCTGCACGGTATTTACGCCCAAGCACCCGCGCACGCGCCCGAAGCCGGAGGACGTGGAGGCGGCAGAGGCAAAGATACACGGGCTTGATCAGATGATAGACGCCGCCGTCAGCGGCGCAAGGCGCAGATTCATAAAGGCGGCGGGATATGAGCGATAAGGATAAAAACCGGGATATAAATGAGATCGACGAACTGCTCGGCGATTACAAAAAGCAAAAGGAAAAACGCGAAAAAAATTTTGGCAAAATAGATTTTTCCGATCCCGCAAAAAAGGAGCGTAAAACGGCACACGATACGCCTGCCGAAAAATCCGCGCCGGAAAACGACGCGCAGGCGCAGAAAAGCAAAGAACCGGCGGGTGAAAAGATCAAGGCGTTTTTTGCCCGCTTAAAAAAGTTTGCAAAAACGAAAAAAGGAAAAAAGATATTTATATCCTCTGCCGCCGTTTTCTGCGCCGTATGCGTGGCGGCGTGCGGCTTTGCGATCTACGATCATCAGAAAAACGCTTATCTGCGCGAATATGAGGAGCTGTACCCGAATGTGAGCTTCCCGGAGGGGATCAGAGAGGAATTTTGCGGGCAGTATGCCGTATCGCCGTCTACCGTGGGCAGCATTTCCATAGAGGCGTGCGGCTACACAAGCTATGTTGTGCAAAGCAGCTCTGCAAAGCTAACAACGCTCAGCTTTAAAAACACGGCGGACGGGCTTGATTTCAACACGGTCATTCACCTGCCGGCCGGCGCGTGCGACCTTGAGGGCGCGTTTTCAGATGCGCAGCGCTTTCTTTCCGGCTCTCAGCAGGTAACGTATTCCACGCTTTATGAGGACTATTCATTTACCGTGATCGGCGCGTTTTACACAAATAAAAACGCCGAAGATGACGGCGGCTACGTTTTCCCGTACGGCGTTACGCAAAAAATGACGCCGATCAGCTTTAACGATTATACGGACCGGCTTTATCACCGCTTTTTGTACGATTCCGGCTACAGGATAGATTATTATGAGGATAAGCTGCTCACCCTTGCGGCGGATTCCGATCTTATGCCGGATTTTGAATTTGTTGTTGTTTGCGTGCAAAACGCCCCGCAGGCGCAAAGCGCGCAGGAAAACAGCGACGTGCATTATCCGCAGGTATGGTATGACGAACACGGGCAGACCAATCCTTACCGTTTTTCATCTAAATGGTACCCAACCGTATATACGGATGCGAATGAAGAAGAAACCAGCTTACAATCCGAAGCGGATTACTGATACACAAGGAGGGGTAAAAATGTATGATGTTGCCGTTATCGGCGCAGGGATCATAGGCGCGGCATGCGCATATGAGCTCAGCAAGCATGATCTTAAGATCGCCTTGCTTGAAAAAAACAACGACGTTTGCTGCGGCACCACCAAGGCGAACAGCGCAATCATCCATGCCGGGTATGACCCGCTCCCCGGCACGCTGATGGCGCGCCTGAATGTGGAAGGCTCCAAAATGGCGGGCGAGCTTTGCAGAAAGCTGGATGTGCCGTATCAGCAAATCGGCTCTCTTGTAGTCGCTTTCTCAGAAGAGGATGAAGCGGAGGTGGAAAGGCTTTACCGCCGCGGTAACGAAAACGGCGTTGAGGGGCTTCGCATCGTAGACGCAGAAGAGCTGAAAAAAATGGAACCGTATATTTCCGATCAAGCGCTCTGTGCGCTCTATGCGCCCACGGCGGCAATCGTAAACCCGTGGGAATACGGCATTGCGCTTGCGGAAACGGCAGTAAGAAACGGCACAGAGGTAAAGCTGGAATTTGAAGTTACATCTATCGAAAAAGAGGACGGCTTTTGGCATATCGTATCCCCTGCCGGCTGTGTGGACGCAAAATACGTTATAAACGCGGCGGGCGTGGACTGCGATACGGTGCATAACATGGTAGCCGAACCGGAATTTAAGGTGATCCCGAGCGCGGGCGAATACTACCTGCTTGATCTGAGCGAGGGAAAAAGGGCGAACCACGTCATCTTCCAGTGCCCGGATAAGGACGGCAAGGGCGTGCTCGTTACGCACACCTGCCACGGCAATCTGCTTGTAGGCCCCAATGCGGATGTGCGGGATAAAGACGATACCTCAACCAAATCCCGCTGCCTTGATTATATCAGGGAAAAAGCGGTAAAATCCGTGCCGTCCATCGCGTTTCGGGAAAATATACGTAATTTTACCGGCGTGCGCGCAAATACAGATCAAGATGATTTCATCATTGCGTTTGCGGCAGAGCATTTTCTGGATCTTGCAGGCATCAAATCTCCCGGCCTTTCCGCCGCCCCCGCCATTGCGCTGGAGGCTGTTAAAATGCTCGGTGAAAAGGGGCTTGCGCTGAATAAAAAAGAAAACTATGTGGATTCCAGAAAGCATCTGCGCTTTAAAAAGCTGCCCGCCGAGGAAAAAAACAGGCTTATTAAAGAAAATCCCGCCTACGGCAGAGTCATCTGCCGCTGTGAAACAATTACAGAGGGCGAGATCATAGACGCATTGAACTCCCCGATACCGCCCGTTTCGCTGGACGGTATAAAGAGAAGGGCGGGCACCGGCATGGGCAGATGCCAGAGCGGCTTCTGCGGCCCCAAGGTGCTTGAGATCATAGCGAAATTTAAAAACATTCCGTATGAGGACGTTTTGCAGGATAACACCGGCAGCTATATCCTTACGGGCGAAACAAAGAGCGGAGGTGCAAAATAATGTATCAGCTGATCGTGATCGGCGGCGGTCCGGCGGGTCTTGCCGCAGCGCTTTCCGCTTACGAAAACGGGCTTGAAAATATCCTTATTATTGAAAGGGACAAAGAGCTTGGCGGCATTTTGAACCAATGCATACATAACGGCTTCGGGCTTCATTATTTTAAGGAAGAGCTTACCGGCCCGGAATACGCCGGCAGGTTTATTGAGATGCTCAAAAGCACTGCCGTTGCCGTCATGACGGATACCATGGTGCTGGAGATCACCAAGGGCAGGCAGGTGCACTGCATAAATGCGAAGAACGGCTATCAGGTGCTTGAGGCAGGCGCCGTTGTGCTTGCGATGGGCTGCCGCGAACGCACAAGGGGCGCCATCTCCATTCCCGGCACACGCCCGGCAGGTATTTTAACGGCCGGCGCGGCGCAGAGATATGTAAATATCGAAGGGCACATGGTCGGCAAGCGCGTAGTCATCCTCGGCTCCGGCGATATAGGGCTGATCATGGCGCGCCGTATGACGCTTGAGGGCGCAAAGGTGCTTGCCTGCGTGGAGCTGATGCCGTATTCGGGAGGCCTGCAAAGAAACATCGTGCAGTGCTTAAACGATTTTGATATACCGCTTTATCTTTCGCACACGATCATCGATATCCGGGGCAAGAGCCGTGTAGAGAGCGTTACCGTTGCCAAGGTGGGGGCGGACAGAAAACCGATCCCCGGCACGGAGATCCGGTTTGACTGCGATACGGTGCTGCTTTCCGTAGGCCTTATCCCGGAAAATGAGCTGACAAGGACGGCGGGCATTGAAATGGATGCGCGCACGAACGGCGCAGTCGTTTTTGAAAACATGGAAACATCGGAAAACGGCATTTTTGCCTGCGGCAACGTTGTGCATGTGCATGACCTTGTGGATTTCGTTACGGGCGAGAGCCAAAGAGCAGGTAAGGCTGCTGCCGAATTCGTTTTAAACGGCGAAAAAAGCCGTGAAAACAGTATTGCGCTTGAAACGAATGAATTTATAAGCTACACCGTGCCGCAAAAAATAAGGCGCGGCGCGGATACGGCGGAGATCTTCTTCAGAGTAAGGCGTATCTTTGAAAGATCGAGCATAACCGTAACAGACGGCAGCAGCGTGATCGCAAAATTCAAAAGAGAGCATATGGCGCCGGGCGAGATGGAAAAGATCACCCTGCCCAAGGTGCTGCTGGATAAGATAACTACCGATAAGATAAAAATATCGGCGGCAGAGGAGGCATAAGCATGACACATCTTATATGTATAACCTGCCCCAAGGGCTGCCACTTAACGGTTGATGAGGAAAACGATTACGCCGTAACGGGCAACGCATGCCCGCGCGGCGCCGAATACGGCAGGAACGAGCTGAAAAACCCCGTTCGGGTCGTGACCTCCACCGTGCGCACAAACAGCGCGGAATACCCGCGCTGCCCCGTTAAGACCAACGGCGCGATCCCCAAGGGCAGGATGTTAGACGCGATGCGCCTGCTGGACGATATTACGCTGAAAACGCCCGTAAAGTGCGGCGATACCGTTATTGAAGATCTTTTCGGCACGGGCATATCTTTCGTTGCCTGTAAAAACATAGATAAATAAGGCCCTGTTTGGGTAAACAAAAAATCCTCACCCGGAAAATTCTATTGTCCGTTTTTTACGGACTTGTTCAAAAACCGGGTGGGGATTTTGCATATTCATGCAACGAATGTCTATCTTCATTTCCGGAAGTATATTGCAACAAATATGTTTTTATGATATATTTATTGTGTAATGATTTACGGAGATGATGATATTTGAACATTGCTATTTGCGGTGCGGACGGGGCTTTTCAGGACGAACTCAGACAAAGGCTCTTCTCCTACTGCGGCAGCAGGCGCCTCCCGCTTGAACTATTTGAATATACGGATGTGCGCAAAATGGAAGCGGACAGACGGCCGGTAGACATTGCTTTTTTTGACGAACTGCCGGGCCCGTTATACGGAATAGAGGCCGCGCGTGAATTTAAAAAGCGGAATCCGCGTGTTATCCTTATCATAACCGCCGAAGATTCCAAACGTATAGACGACGCTTTTGATATCAAAGCATTCCGTTATTTTGAAAAGCCGGTTGAAACGCAAAGGCTTTTTGCTTCGCTGGACTGCGCGGTAAAAAGAATAGACGAAAGCACCGTTGCCTTTGTGCACACCCACACGGGCGAGATGCTGCGCATTCCTGCAAAAAAGATCGTATTTGTTGAGACGAGCGGCAGAAAAACAAGGGTGGTCACGGAAAATGCGGAATACAGCAGCGCATTTAAGATCTCGCAGTGGAAAAAGATGCTTCGCGCCTCCTGCTTCGCCTTTCCCCATTCCAGCTACATCGTAAATATGCGCTATGTTGAATCGTTTGCCAGATCAAAACTCACCCTGAAATATCCCCACGGGGAATATGAAGTGCCTGTTTCGGCAAACAGGCAGGCAGAATTTAAGCTGCATTATCTTCTTTTTAACAATATGCACCCGTGACCGCCGCAAAAAAACTATTCTACCGTAACCGATTTTGCAAGATTGCGCGGTTTATCTATCGGCAGACCCTTTTCCTTTGCCGTGTAATAGGCAAGCAGCTGCATGGCGATCACCTCCGGCAGAGGCGCCAGCAGCGGTATCGCGTCCGGAAAAGTGATGATATCCTCAAAGCCGCTGAGTTCCTTTTCAAGACTCTGCGGCGCAAACAGCGTTACATTTGCACCGCGCGAGATCACTTCCTGCATATTGGAAACGGTCTTCGGCATGATCTTTGCATTGCTGATCAGCCCAAAACATACGGTGCCCTCTTCTATCAGGCTTATCGTGCCGTGCTTGAGTTCGCTTGCCGGATAGGCGGCGCAGTCGATATAGCTTATCTCCTTTAGTTTCAGCGCGCCCTCAAGCGCGGCGGCATAATCCGCGTTCCTGCCAAGAAAGAAACACCTGCGCTCTTTGCTTATCCGGGCGGCAAGGGTTTTTATTTTTTGCTCGTTTTTAAGCTGTTCTTCTATTTTTTCCGGCAGCAGACGGCTTGCGTTGACCGCTATTCTCACAAATTCGGCAGAGCAGGCGCCGCGCTTTAAGGCAAGGTAGATACAAAGCATATCCAGCGTTATCGCCTGGCACGTGAAAGCCTTTGTAGTGGCCACGGCGATCTCCTGCCCCGCCGGCGTTATGATGCTGTATTCGCTCATCTTTGCAATGGAGCTGTGCGGCGCGTTTACTATGCTTATCGTTCTTGCGCCGTGCTCGCGCGCCGTTTTCAGCGCGGCAAGGCTGTCTGCCGTTTCACCGCTTTGGCTGATGATAACAACAAGGCAGTTCTGATCCAGCACCGGGCTTTGGTAGCGGAATTCGCCCGCGTATTCGGCAAAGCACGGCGTTTTTGCAATCTTTTCAAAGGCGTATTTTGCCATAAGCGCAACATGATATGCAGAGCCGCACCCTATAAGGTATATTCTGCTCAGCGCCGCGATCTCTTCATCCGTAAGCGGAAAGCCGTCGAATTCTACACCTTCCTTTCCCGTGATGCCGGCAAGCGTTGCGGCTACGGCGGCGGGCTGTTCAAATATCTCTTTTATCATATAGTGCTTAAAACCGTCTTTTCCGGCGGCAGTATGTTTTTCTTCTATTTTTTGCGCCGTTTTTTTTACGGGCGCAAAATCCCTGCCGAAAACAGTCGCTTCGCCCGCGGTGATCCGCGCCGTTTCGCCGTCCTCCAGGTGTATGGCGCCGCTGATATGCCCAAGCAGCGGGTTCAGGTCTGAGGATATATAGTTTTCCCCGCTCCCCGTTCCGATGATAAGCGGAGAACCGTTTTTCGCGCAGTAAAGCGTATCCGGGTCATTCTTACAGACGATGCCCAGCGCGTAGGAGCCCTTGAGCAGGGGGAGCGTTTTTTGGATCGCCTCAAGCGCGTTCCCCGTGTAATTCAGCTCCAGAAGCTTGGGGATGACTTCCGTATCCGTATCGCTCTCAAATGTAAAGCCTATCATGATCAGGCTCTCTTTAAGCTCTGCGTAATTTTCTATAATTCCGTTATGCACAACGGCAAAGCTGCGGCTCGCCTGCGGGTGCGCGTTCGTTTCGTTTGCCGCGCCGTGGGTTGCCCAGCGTGTGTGCCCGATGCCGAGCGTACCGCTCAGCTTTATGTTTTTCAGCTTGTTTTCAAGATTCTTGATCTCGCCGGCAGCCTTAACTATGCTGAGTCCTTCCTCGTTTAAAACGCCGATTCCGCCGCTGTCATATCCCCGGTATTCAAGCCCCTTAAGCCCTTTTATAAGGATGCCCGTAGCTTCGCTTTTACCTATATATCCGATAATTCCGCACATAAGATCACTCCGTAAAAATCAAAATTCATCTTCAAAGCGGTGCAGCCTTGCGGCGATAACGCTCATATCGTCCTCCCGCGTGTTTTTCGCCGCTTCAAGCGCGCTTTGCAGTATGGCGTTTGCAAGCGTATCCGCGCTCATATCCTGCGCGTTCAGCAGTATTTCCGTATCGGGGGCGGAAATGCCGTCGCTTGCCATAACGATAAGATCGCCGTCGTTAAGCGCCGCCGTGCGTTTTGCAAATTCAACGCTTCTCAGTATCCCGGCGGGCAGCGACGAAAGCTCGCACTTCGTTATTTTCCCGTTTTTAACGATATAGGTCGCGGGCGCGCCCGCCTTGTAGATCTCCGCTCTGCCCGTAAAAAGATCCACGCATGCGCAGTCAAGCGTTGCCAGGCTCTCGTCCGCCGATTTAACGAGCAGCGCGGAATTGACAACCTTGAGCGCGCTGTCAAAACCAAACCCCGCGGCAAGCAGCCTGGAAAGCAGACCCGCGCCCATGGCGCCGTCTATCGCCGCCCTGCCGCCCTGACCCATGCCGTCGCTTATGATAAGCACGCTTCTGCCGTGCCCGTCGTTCACGGTCTTGATCGTGTCGCCGCAGAGGGGGCCTTCTGCGCTGTGCTGCGCAAAACCGATCTCCAGCGAATAACAGGGTTTCTCGGTAAACGTGATCATGGTCTCGTCCTTGAAATGCGTTACGGAACAGTTGTCAAGATAACGGGAGCACGCTTTTGCGATCTCCTTTTGCAGCGTTTTGTCAGAAAAACCCGTTTCCCGCCCCGGCGCAAGGATCTCTATACGCTCTCTGCCGTATTTATCTTCTATTACCGAAATACTTTTCGGGTATATCTCGTATTCGCTCAGGGCGCGGCGTATCCTGCCCGCAGCGGCAGTATCAAAAAATTCCGCCTCGTCAAACTCCCTTGCAAGATCAAACAGCATATCGGAGATCGAAAAAAACTGATCCGCCGCCACCATTCTGATCTCGTTCGTCCTTTCGTTGATCAGCTCCTCAGCGGGGAAGCCGTTCTCTTTATCGGCAAGCTGCGCCCGCCTGCTGTTCATTTCGTCAATCTTTTCGCGCACCTCATTTACGCTCTCACTGATATAATTGATCGCCCCGCCGGCAAAGCGAAGCCGCATAACAAGGCTTTGGCGCAAAGAGCCGTCCGGCGTAATGTTCTCGCCGCCCCTGAAGAACGCTGTCAGCTTATCCTTTACTATTCCCGGGCAGAGCGCAAGCAGGGCGCAGGCTACAGCGCTCTCCGCAAAATATTCTATGCCGGCGCCCGTCGCAACGGTAAACAGCGCGGAAGAAAGGCAAAATGACACGGCCGCGGCAACCGTGCCGAACGAGCAGAAAAGACAGGCAAGGAGCGCCGAAAATCCGTAAGAGCCTGTTAAAAACAGCGATTCTTCACTTGTTAGGGAAAGTGCAAAGCCCGTGCACAGCGCAAGCATGATCCCCATTTTATCCGAACCGTAGCAGACCGTTATCAGCACAAGAAGTACGGCGGCGCATCTGGCAACGGAAAAGCCCGCTATGGTGATGCCCGCAAGTCCCGTAAGCAGAAGCGACGCGGAGATGATAATACACGTCAAATCCGATACCGGCAGGGCGCGCAGCCGTAAGCGCTTAAAGCTGCAGCCGAGCGTTCTGTAAAAAAAGAATGCGCCCACCCCGGCAAGGATGCTCTGCGCGGCAGTGATCGCAAGATCCGCCGCCGTGCCGCCCGTTTTTATATCTACAACAAGTCCCGTTGCCGCAGAGGCACAAAAGGAGAGCAGCATGGGTAAAAAAATATTTGCCCTGCAATCTGCAAGATCAAGCGCAAGCGCGCCTAGAAAAGCAATAAGCACCGCCGCAGCGCAGCGCGCAAAATCCTGCGGACGGAACAGAAGATAACCCAGCGCAGCCCCTGCGGCGGAATAAAAATAATTCTTTTTTTTGGAAACGGTGACCAGAGAAACGGCAAAGGGAGAAACGCTTTGCAGCACGGTGCTTTGCGCCAGAATGAGCGCCGCGGCAAAATAGGCAGCGGCTTCCAGCACCGCATGCGCTTTTTTGCCCTTAACGGTCTTCTTTATTTTGGCAAGTTTTTCGTTTTTCTGCGCCGTTTTCATTTTTTTCACTTCCGTAATTTATTCACACAGCAAAAGTATAAATCAGGAAGGATAAAAAAATTGTCATAAAGGGTAAACCTTTCCTACACAGGGAAAATACTTTTCATAAAATAAAAAAACCGCGCCGAAGCGCGGAAGATCAAAAAATTCAGATCACCTTTTTTTATTTTTTTTGCGGTTTCTGAGCACGATCATAAAGATCATTCCCAAAACGCCGCCAACGGCGTTCATCATCATATCCGTCATCGTATCATACAGCCCCAGATAGCCGTATTCGCCGTTGTATTTGGAAAGGTCAAACATGGCTGTCTCCTCCCCCGCCTTGGCAAGCTGAAGATTCGTGCCGTGCAGCGTGTCCATAAGAAATTCGTAAAATTCCCAGCCCACGGCAATGGAAAGCGCAAACATAAGCCCGAAAATCGCGGCTAACGTTGCGGCGCACTGCCCTTTTTTGCGCTGGATGATACAGGCAAAATCATAGCCGAAGGACGCGCACACAAAGCCGGAGAGCACGTGCATAAAAATATCGAACCACCAGATCTTATCAAACATGCCCATATAAGAACCTATGACGATCCCGATAAAGATGATGATATTGAGCAGCGTTTGCGAAAGCGGCGGCACCTCTTCTATAAACGAGCCGTTGCCGAATACCTGAAACATATCCCACAGGTGGGTAAATATGAAGCAGAAAACGGATTCAAAGCCCATAACCAGATCGCCGTTTATAAAAGAATATGCCGCGCATATCAAAAGCGCAATGCGCGTTAGGATCCAAAAGGCAAATTGTGCCTTGGGTATGCTTTTCGTGGGGTGTTTTTTTAATTGATAAGCCATAATCATTTTCCTTTAAAAATAAATAACAGATATACTATATCATAAACGGGCAAAAAGTCAAATCAAAAAAAAGCGGTCTGTTTAAACAGCGGTTTTGCGAAGCTCAAAACATGCAAAAATCAGAAATGCCGCAGCGCTGTAATATGACGCCGAAACAGCGGTTTTCACCCGCAAACTGATAAGCATGCTTTTTAACAGGCTTAATGATTTGTATAAAATCAAAAACTATTTATTAAGAATTGATAAACATTTGCCTATAATGTTGAAAGTTTGCGTTGGTTCTATTAAAATGATACCGAAACAACCAAAAATCAGAAACGGAGATATTCATATGGAATACACTTCAAAGTATAATGTAAGAACAACGATGTACCAGCAGTTTGAAAATTCTGCAAAGCAAAGGGGAGATAATCCCTGCCTGTATTACTACAACAACACCTTAAGCTGGAATGAAACGAGCGAGCTGGTGGACAGATGCGCCGCAGCGCTTGCCGCAAACGGCGTAAAGAAGGGCGACAGAGTTATCATCTGCCTGCCGAACATGCCGCAGTGCATAGCCGCCATTTACGCTGTGAACAAGCTCGGCGCGATCGCCTCCATGTTGCACCCGCTCTCCGTTAAATCAGAGGCGGATTACGCCATCAAGCTTGTGGGCGCTAAATTTGCCTTTTGCTTTGACGTTTCCGAAAAGGCTTTCAAGGATAATCCGGACGTGACCGTCGTTAAGTGCAAAACGGCATATTATTTCCCCAAAACGCCGTACGGCTTTATGGCAAACCTGGTTTACAAAAAGAAGATCAAGGGCAAGACCGCCCCTGCAACAAATGTTAAAAAGCTGATCGATTGGGCGGATTTCCTGAAAGAGGGCGACGAGTACATCAGGGAGAACGGCATACCCGAAACGCAGACGGATTATGCCGCAACCGCCGCCGTTATGATGACGGGCGGCACAACGGGCAACCCCAAGGGCGTTATGCTCTCTTCTGAAAACATAAACAACCTTTCCTATGAGCTTGTGGACGTTGTTACAACCGTTCTTGACATGCAGATAGATCAGGATAAGGACGGCATGCTCACCGCGCTTCCCGTATTCCACGGCTTCGGCTTTGCGCTTTGCATGCATGTTTCCATGTGCGTGGGCATGGCGCAGTCGCTTTGGCCGCAGTTTGACGCTAAAATGTGCTCACAGGCAATCAAAAAATATCATCTGAATTATATCTTCGGCGTGCCGGATTTCTTTGAAAAGGTATATAAAGCCGGCTACCTCAAGGGCATAGATATGAGCAATATGAAGCTCATCGGCTCCGGCGGAGACGTTGTGCCCTATACGCTTACCGAAAAAATGGATCGGCTGCTTAAAGACAACGGCGCAAAATGCCACTTCGTTACGGGCTACGGCTTAACCGAATGCGTAACGGTTTGCACATTTACCGACCCGCTTCGCGAGGCGCCCCAGGGCTGCATCGGCATTCCCACCTATAATATTGAGGTCATGACCGTTAAGCCGGGCACTACGGAGGAAGTCAAGGGCGAGGACGGCGAGCTTTGCGTTTACGGCCCCACCCTAATGCAGGGCTACTGGAATGACCCGGAGGAGACCGCAAAAATGCTTGTTCAGCATGAGGACGGCAGAGTATGGCTCCATACCGGCGATATGTGCTTTATTGACGAAAAAGGCGATATCTATTACCGCCAGCGCCTGAAGAGAGTTTATAAGATCAGCGGATACCTTGTTTACCCCTCCTTTATTGAGGAGACCTACCGCTCCATGGCGGAGATCTATGACTGCTGCGTGATCGGCAAAGAGGACGGCGGCAAAACGATGCTGAAGCTCTTTGTTGTTAAAAACAAGAAATTCGCAAAGGACGATGAGGAAGCGCTCACCGCCAAGATCAGGCATTTTGGTGAGCAAAACCTTTCCAAATGGAGCATTCCCAGAGAAATCGTTTATATCGACGAGCTTCCCCGCACCAAGGTGGGCAAAGTAGATTTCAAGGTTTTGAACTGATTTTCACATCATACAAACAAATAAAAAACAGGCTGATTGATTTTAAGATCGATCGGCCTGTTTTTTTGTGAGTTCAATACATTTTTCTATTATATCATTTATAATCCGCCTGTTTTCATAAGTCAGTTCACCTAATTCGCTCTCAATGAAAACCGCTTCGCTTTCACCTGTAAGCAGCCAATCTGTTGTTACGCGCAGGGCTTTTGGCAATTTTCTTAGGGCATCTGGGAATACATTGGTTTTATCTCAAATTCAATACAAAGGGCATTATCAATATCGTGCTCACCCTTGTTTGCCTGCTGTTCACGTTCCTGCTCGTTTTTCTGTCTTGGCTAACTTTTTTGGGCCTTGCGGCAATCTGGGTATATAATATAGTCATTGCAATAAAGATATTTGCCGGCAAGCAAAACGACGCGGACGGAAAAGCTTTAAGATAAGGATAACAAACGATATAACAAACGCCGCTTGAACATTTAGTTCAAGCGGCGTATTTATCTGTTTCAGATTATAGCTTTAATGTTTGATCCCGTAGATCTTGGCTAAAACGGAATTGCGATAAGCTTTATCCTGCGTAACTTCTTTTATGACTTTCAAAAACGGCGGGAGCGCAAAGCTTTCGGTTTCAGCTTTAAGCTCTATTTCAAGCAGCGCTTTATCCTGCCAGAACGGGAAAATATCCAGCTCAAAGCATTTTTCGCCGTACAGCAGCAGATAGCGCCGTTTATACAGCACTTTTTGACCCTTTATGCTTTCTGCATACTGCGCCTGCGTGATGCGCGTTTCATGCTCTATCCTTTTCATTTCGGAAAGCTTGATCTTCTCTGTTTTGATATAGATAAAATCGCCGTCCCGCCCGCGCTTTCTTACCCGGAACCTGCCGCCGGCATTCTCCACATACGCCTGCGCAATATCTGCAAAATCGCATAGCTCGTAACGCAAAAGCATTTCTTCATCCGGCTTTTCTATCAAAAATTTACGCTCTATCTCAAGCGGTTCGGGTATGCCAAGGAAAAAATCGATCTCCGCGGCAAGGGCGCTTTCATCTGCGGCAAGGCGCAGATGCTCGTTGCCGAGCCAGCTTTTAATTACGCTGCGGCTCTGATTGCTTTGAATAAAAACCGCCGAGTATGCATAGTTCTGCGCGTTCGTTCTGCACGGAACGTCAATATCAAATTCGGCTCTGCCGCCGTATTTTTTTACGATCTTACCGGCGTTTTCAAAACCGATGACCGCGATCTTTTCCATTCAGCTCATCTCTTTTTCTATATATTCGCAATACAGGCGCAGGATATCTATATCCGTTTTATCATAGACCATTCTTGCGCCCACGGTATCCTCTATCTCGTTAAAAACGGCTGCGCCGCCGTCAAAAACAAAATCTATGCCGATATAATCATATTTTAGCAGGGAGGCGATCCTGTCAACAAGCGCCCTTTCGCTTTCGCTGAGCGCATAAACGCTTGCCGAGCCGCCAAGGCAGTAATTGGAGCGGAAATCCGTTTCGCTCGTTCTTAAAACGGCGCAGATGATTTTGCCGCCGATCAGCCACACGCGCAGATCGCGCCCAAGCTGCGAGGCGGGCTTTTGGTAAACATAGCCGGGTTTAAGCTCTATCTTTCCGCTCTTAATAAGCCGCACGCCCCTGCCGCCCCTGCCGTTTGACGGCTTTTCAACAAGCGGCGGCTGCGTCTGATTGACCGGCATGATCCTTATGCCGTTTTTCTGCATAAATTCATAGCAGCGCTGCTTGTCGTTTGCAAGCCGCGTCAGCGGGGCAGGGTTAAAAACACGCACGCTGCGGCGTTCAAACGCCTGCGCGATCTCCGCATTATTCGTTCTGTTGATCACAAAATCGGCGGGCATATCCGGGTCAAGCTCCTCCTCCAAAACAAGGCGCACGCCCAGATGCTTTTTAAATTTTTCTACGGAAAAGGCGTTGCGCCGCGCCTCTGCCGCACTGTATATCAGGATTCCGTTCACAGCCTGCTCCTTATCTCTTCAAAGATGAGCGGCGCAATATCCACGCCCGTGCAGTTCATGATATTGATGATATGGGCGTTGCTGTTTACCTCGCAGACGATGCCGCCTTCAAACAGATCCACCCCGCCGAACGTAAGACCGAGCGCCTCGCAGGCGGCAACTGCGGTCTGCTTTTCCTCTGCGCTTGGCGTATAGGGCGTCATGCTGCCGCCGTTCGTTACATTGGCGCGGAAATCGTTTTTGTTTTCCCGCCTTACCGCGCAGACGGCTTTGCCGCCGACGACCTCTATTCGGATATCCCGCCCTGCGGCGCTTTCTATAAATTCCTGCAAAATAAAAGGCTTTTCCGTAATATGGCGCAGAATATCCGCTTTGCTTTTGCAAAGAAACACCTGCTCCCCGAACGAGCCGTAGCATTCCTTAAAAACAAGCGGAAGCCCCAGACGCCGGACGGCGCCGTTTACAAATTCGGAAAGATCCGCCTTAAAATACGTCATCGGCGAGGCAAGCGTTTCGGGCTGCTTTACGATACCGCCGAGCGCGATATACGTTTTTGCCTTGTCATCGCAAAGGGCTATGCTTTTTGCGCTGTTAAAAACGGGAATGCCGTTCTTTTCCAGCCGCGCGGCAAGATTTACATCCTTATCCCAAAACAGCACAAAATCCGCCGCAGGCGCGTCCAGCGCCAGCTCCAGATTGGTTCTGAGCTCCAGCCCGACGCCGCACGCCGCCGCGCTTTCCAGCAGATGGCGGTGGAGCGTATTATATTTTTCGCCGGTCAAAAAATGATTTACCGCAAGTATACCTTTCACTTTTTTCGCCTTTCGTTGTGATTTCCGATTTGTTTTTTTACTTTTTTATACTTTATCATTTTTTCTTGCTTTTTTCAATGCGCTGATATAAAATAGATATACTTAATGATATAGCGGAGGAATATTAAATGACGGAATATACCCTTAAATACGGCTGCAATCCGAATCAGAATCCCGCCCGTATCCATATGGACGGCAAAGAACTGCCCTTTGAGATCTTGAACGGCAGCGCGGGATATATAAATCTGCTGGACGCTTTCAATTCCTGGCAGCTTGTGCGTGAGCTGAAAGAAGCCACCGGCCTGCCGAGCGCCGCATCCTTTAAGCACGTATCTCCCGCAGGCGCGGCTGTTGCGTGCGAGCTTTCACAAACGGACAGAAAAGTCTGCTTCGTGCCGGACGGGCTTGAACTTTCTCCGATCGCGCAGGCATATGTAAGAGCCAGAGGCTGCGACAGAGTTTCCTCTTTCGGCGATTTTGCGGCGCTTTCGGACGAGTGTGACGCATCCGTTGCCGAATTCCTTGTAAAAGAGGTATCGGACGGCATTATTGCCCCCTCCTATACGGACGAAGCACTGGAGATCCTGAAAAAGAAAAGGCGCGGCAACTACCTCATCATCAAAATGGACCCGAATTATACGCCCGAAGAAATGGAAACGAAACAGGTGTTCGGCATAAAATTTGAGCAGAAGAGAAATGACGCAAAGATCACAATGAGCCTCTTTGACGATATGCCCACCAAGGTAAAAGATATTCCCGAGAGCGCTAAGATCGACCTGCTCATCTCCATGATCACGCTGAAATACACGCAGTCCAATTCCGTTTGCTACGCCATGGGCGGGCAGACCATCGGCGTCGGCGCCGGCCAGCAGTCCAGAATACACTGCACGCGCCTTGCCGGCAACAAGGCGGATAATTTATGGCTTCGCCGGCATGAAAAGGTCACCTCCCTGCCGTTTATTGAGGGCATAAGGAAGTGTGACGCGGACAATGCCATAGACCTTTATATCAGCGAGGAATATGAAGAGCTTTTAAAAGACGGCGTTTGGCAAAGATACTTTACCGAAAAGCCGGAGCCCTTTACCATAGACGAAAAGACCGAGTGGCATGAATATATGGACAACGTTGCGCTTGGCTCAGACGCTTTCTTCCCGTTTGAAGACAATATTGAGCGCGCGGCAAGATCGGGCGTTAAGTATATTGCACAGCCCGGCGGCTCCGTAAGGGATCAGGCGGTAATAGACTGCTGCGATTCTTTCGGCATGGCAATGGCAATGACCGGCATAAGACTGTTCCACCATTAATAAAGTTGGCTCAAAACCTGTATAAACAAGAAGGGGGCTGCCTCACGATTTTTTGTGAGGCAGCCCCCTTTGGTACTTTATGCGGGGCGCTCTGCAAAATTGCCTGTGTAAAGCTGATAATATTTGCCCTTTTGGGCAATCAAATCATCGTGACTGCCGCGCTCGATGATTCTGCCGTGTTCAAGCACCATGATGCAGTCCGCATTCTTAACGGTGGAAAGGCGGTGCGCGATAACGAACGTGGTTCTGCCCTTCATAAGCGCGTCCATACCTTTTTGAACAAGCTCTTCCGTTCTTGTATCAATGGAAGACGTAGCTTCGTCAAGAATAAGCACGGGCGGATCGGCAACCGCCGCTCTTGCTATGGCAAGCAGCTGGCACTGGCCCTGTGAAAGGTTGCCGCCGTCGCCGTCTATCATGGTATCATAACCGTCCGGCAGACGGGTAATAAAGCCGTGCGCATTTGCAAGCTTTGCCGCCGCGATACATTCCTCGTCCGTAGCGTCTGTCTTGCCGTAGCGGATATTATCCATGATCGTGCCCGTAAACAGGTGCGTATCCTGCAAAACGATGCCCAGCGTGCGGCGCAGATCCGGCTTTTTGATCTTTGTGATGTTGATACCGTCATACCTGATCTTGCCGTCCTGAATATCATAGAAGCGGTTGATCAGGTTCGTTATGGTGGTCTTTCCCGCGCCGGTAGAGCCTACAAACGCGATCTTCTGACCCGGCTCGGCGTAAAGCCGGATGTCGTGGAGCACCATTTTATCATCCGTATAGCCGAAATCCACGCCGTCCAGCACGATTCCGCCCTGAAGCTTTTCATAGGTAACGGTGCCGTCCGCTTTATGCGGGTGCTTCCAAGCCCATACGCCGGTTCTGTGATCCGTCTCGCTCAGCGTGCCGTCTGCATTCTCTACGGCGTTCACCATTTCAACATAGCCGTTATCCTCTTCCGGCTTTTCATCAAACAGAGCAAAAACACGCTTTGTGCCGGCAACCGCCATGATGATGGAGTTCATCTGCTGGCTGATCTGGGCAACGGGATTGCTGAAGCTCTTATTCAGACCCATAAACGCTACAACCGTGCCTACTGTAGCGCCGGCGATTCCCGTTGCGCCGCCAACGCCGAGCGCAAGAGCAGCGCCCACCGCAGCGCATATTACATAACTTAAATTGCCTATGTTTACGTTTACGGGCATCATCATATTGGCATATTTATTCGCCTTGTAAGAGCTGAAACGCAGTTCTTCGTTAATCTTATCAAAATCGCTTTTCGCTTTTTCCTCGTGGCAGAAGACCTTTACTACCTTCTGTCCGTCCAGCATCTCTTCAATAAATCCGTCCACTTCGCCAAGCGCTTTCTGCTGTTTGTCAAAATACCTGCCGGAGCGCTGCGTGAACTTTCTTGTAACGATGAGCATCACGCAAGCCATAAGCACCGTGATGGCTGCAAGCACGATATTCATGCGTATCATGGCAACAAGCGAGAAAATGAGCGTAATGCCGGAGTTGAAGATCTGCGGAATGCTTTGGCTGATAAGCTGGCGCATCGTATCTATATCATTCGTATAGACGCTCATGATATCTCCGTGGGCGTGCGTATCAAAATATTTGATAGGCAGTTTTTCCATGTTTTTGAAAAGGTCTGTACGCAGCTGCTGCATCGTATCCTGCGTTACATTTACCATGATCCTCGTAAACGAAAAAGATGCGATGATACCCACAACATAGATGACTGCAACTCTTATAAGGGCGTTTGCAAGCCCGCTGTAATCGTTGGAGCCGGATACGAGCATCGGCTCGATATAATCATCTACAAGCGACTGAATAAACACCATTCCCTGCATCTGCGCAAAAGCCGAAATCACGATGCATACAACAACGAAAAACCATGCCGCCTTGTTGTTTTTTACCATATACTTCAGAATGCGCGAAAAGGATTTGGCGCCGTTTCTGAGATTGCTTCTGCTGTTGTTATTATTCATTGTGCGCCCTCCTTTCTTACTGCTGGTCAAAATCTCCGCCGCCCTGCTGGGACTCGAAGATCTCGCTGTAGATCGCGTTGTTTTTCAAAAGATTTTCATGTGTATCAAATCCGTTTACCCTGCCCTCGTCAAGCACGATGATCCTGTCCGCGTCCTTAACGCTGGAAACACGCTGGGCAATTATGATCTTTGTGGTATCCGGAATAGCCGTTGCAAACGCCTTTCTGATCTTGGCGTCCGTAGCCGTATCCACTGCGGAAGTGGAATCATCAAGAATAAGCACTTTCGGTTTTTTAAGCAGCGCCCTTGCAATGCAGAGCCTCTGCTTCTGACCGCCGGAAACATTTGTGCCGCCGCGCTCGATATAGGTGTTGTACTTATCCGGCATACGCGCAATGAATTCATCTGCGCACGCCGCCTTGCACGCGGCTATACATTCCTCTTCGGTTGCGTCAGGATTGCCCCATCTCAGATTTTCAAGGATCGTGCCGGAGAAGAGCACGTTCTTCTGAAGCACAACGGAAACGCTGTTTCTGAGCGCCTCGGTATCATATTCGCGAACATCTGTTCCGCCCACGCAGACGCTGCCCGCGCTTACATCGTAAAGCCGGCAGATCAGGTTTACAAAGCTGCTCTTGCCGCTGCCCGTGCCGCCGATTATGCCGATCGTTTCGCCGGATCTGATATGGATATCGATATCGCTGAGCGCATTTTTATCGCTGTTTTTCCTGTATGAAAAATCTACATGAGTAAAATCAATACTGCCGTCCTTAACCTCTTCAACGGGATTTTCCGGATTATGTATATCGGGAACCTCGTTGAGCACCTGTGAGATACGGTGAACGCTTGCCGAGCTCATGGCGATCATAACAAAGATCATGCTGAGCATCATAAGGCTCATAAGGATCTGCATGATGTAGGAAAGAAGCGTTGTAAGATTACCGGTAGTCATATCGTCTGCAATGATGTAATGGGCGGCAAACCACGAAATCGCGATCGTGCAGCCGTAAACGCAGAGCATCAGCGCAGGGCTGTTGAGGGTGAGATAGCCCTCTGCCTTGATATTAAACTTTTTAAGAAGCTTTACGACCTTATCAAACTTCTCTATCTCATGATCCTCACGCACATAGGACTTTACAACGCGGATCGCGGAGATGTTTTCCTGAATATCGGCATTTACGCGGTCATACGTATTGAAAGCCTTGTCAAAATACTTGAGCGAAAGCTTTATGATGACTGCCAGCACACAGCCGAGCAGGATGATTGCTGCAAAGAATATAAGGCTGATTTCCTTGTTGATAAAAAAGCACATCAGCCAGCTGAATATAAGCGTAAGCGGCGCTCTTGTTGCGATCCTCAGCGTCATCATATATGCGTTTTGGATATTCGTAACGTCCGTTGTCATGCGCGTTACAAGGCTTGCGGTGCTGAAGCGGTCTATATTGGCAAAAGAAAAGGTCTGCACCTTATCATAGATCCCTTTCCTTAAATTCGCCGCAAAGCCGGAAGACGCTCTTGCAACATATCTGCCGCTGTAAGCGCCGAAAGTCAGGCTAAGGCCTGCCATGACGATCATTACCGCGCCGAAGATATACACATTGTTTATATTGCCTGCCTGAATACCGTAGTCAATGATATAAGACATTACAAACGGCAGCAGAACTTCCATAATGACTTCAAGCGCTGTGAAAACGACCGTTAAAACAGAATCTTTTTTATAATTTTTTACGTATTTTAAAACCGTTTTCAATATGATTCCTCCGTTTCCATATAGTTTTTAAGGCTGCGGTGCGCGTTTTTCAGAACCGCCCTTTGCATTTTAAGCACAAATTCAAGCTCGCTCTGCGAAACGCCGGCAAAGATCTCCCCGGCGGCGCAGTCAAATTCACGCAAAAGGCCGTTTTTGACACGCAGCGCCTTTTCGGTTGGCACGATCCTTTTCTGCCTGTTATCGCTCTCCAGCGTTTCAAGAGTTATGAACCCCTTGCCGCAAAGCCTTTTGAGCGTGGAGGAGACCGTACTCTTTGAAATATCCACTATCTCGTTTAACTCAGACACCATAATGCCGCCGCTTTGCGATATGCAAAGCAAAATGATTCCCTGCGCCGCCGTAAGTCCGAATTTTTCGGCTCTGGCGTCCAAATACTTATCGGTGATTATGGAAATATCTTTGTTCAGCTTAATTATCTCCTGCCTGGGCTCCGTCTCTGCCACCTTCTTTACAATAGTTTGCGTGCTGACAATCAACTCGCAAACAAAATGATTACATATAATATATATCACAATAATGCTTGATTTTCAAATAAAAATAGTTTATTATCTATAAAAGATATTTATTGATAATATCGCGATTGTTAAATAATTAACACAGGAGGTCCCACAGATTATGAATACCGTTCAGCTGGAATGCTTTATTGAAGTATCGCAAACGCTCAATTTCTCGCGCGCGGCGCAGAACCTTAAGATGACGCAGCCCGCCGTAAGCCACCAGATCAATTCCCTTGAGGCGGAGCTTGGCACAAAGCTTTTCAACAGAACAAGCAAAAGCGTGGAACTGACAAGGGACGGAATCCGGTTTATAGGCCCTGCAAACGACGCGCTGAAGATCCTCGGCACGGCTAAAGCCAGGATAAGCGAAAAACTGGAAACAGAGGTTCTGCCCCTCGGGATCGTTTGCAGAAACATTCAGATGAGCACCGTTTTGCCTCCGCTTTTAAGCGCCGTTGCAAAAGAGCTGCCCGCCTGCCGTCCTTCCGTAAAGATATCGCCTTTTATGCCCGTTTATTCCGTTACGGAAAATGAAACTGCGGACGTTATTTTTTCTTATAAAACAGAAGCGCCCGCACAGGGGCGCATCGTTTTCAGAGAACTGATGAAATGCCCGATCTGCCTTATATGCGCAGAGAACAGCGAGCTTGCGCAGCACGATCAGATCACGCAGGCGCAACTTAAAGGGCACAGCCTTGCGCTCGTTTCAAGGCAACGCAGCATTGACGAGATCTTTCGCGTTACCTCCGCCGCAGCGGCACAGCTGCATCAGAACCAGATCTATCTGTGTGAAACGCTGGACTGCGCATTGGTGCTCGCCGAGGCAGGACTATGCGGCTGCGTTGCGCCGCGGCTGGGCACGCAAAAAGGCGGCGGCCTGAAATACATACCCATTACAGACGCACCGCCGGTTTCCTTCGGAATCTATTACTCCACGCTGAAAGCCAACCCCGTATTAAAAAAGTTTGTTGAGATAAGCTGCAGGGAACTGAACCCGAAACGCTGAGCCGTTTTAAGCGGGATGATCTTAACGCGCGCACGCAGACCGGCCGCCTAAAACCATATTGTGTTCAGCCCGCCCGGTCAGCTTATATTTCGGCCGCTGAAAGGCACCGCGAGCTTAAAAACGATCTTGCGCACGGTGGAATCCTTTTCCACGCTCAGACCGGGCATATGCGCATCCTGCGGGTACAGCATAAGGAACGTGCCTTTTGTAAGCACGAAATCAAGCCGCGGTTCGCCCTCATAAAAAGCAATATCCTGCCCCTTTGAATACCTTTCCTCGGTAAGCTTAAGATCGCCGAGCTTTGCCACGCGGATCTTTTCCATTCCGGAAACGATATACTGCACGTCTACATATTTTCTGTGCGCTTCAAAACGGCAGGTATCGTCCTGCTGCTTCGTGCGATAGGTCTGGATATTCGCAAAAACGCGCTCGCCGTCTATCTCATATTCGCCGTCCGGCAGCGCCTCCTCTTCAAACCGTTTTAAAAACTCCACGCAGAATTCAAGTCTGGGGGCGCTTTCATAATACGTGGCCATATTTTGCGCCTTGTCAAAAAGCATAAAACTTCCTCTTTTCTTTTCACTTAAGAACTCATCAGGTTTTCTTGCATGCGTATAAAAAATCCGGCGGTACTGACCGTCGGATCTTTCAACTCGTAAGCTGCCGGGAGTTGAACCCGGTATGCTGAAAATGTGCCATCGCGGCGACTTTTCACTTTTTCGCCGTTGATGGGCGCGGCAGCTTTAAACTCTTGAATCGTCATTGCGGTGAATATAAGCGTCAAGCAGCTTCCAAACCGTTTTACGCTCTTCTTCCGAAAGTGACGCGATCATATCAATGATATTTTCATCAATATCATCTTTCATTGCGCCTGAAACGAAGTAATCCGCATTCACCTCAAGAATTTCGCAGATACGGATAAAGCTTTTCATTCTCGGATAGCTTCTGCCCGTTTCAATATTTGAAATCTGGTGCTCACTGAGACCGATCTGCTCCGCAAGCTCGCTCTGATTGATGCCGAGTTGCTTTCTCCTCTGCATAATGCGCAGGCCGAGTATCGCCTGTTTGTCTATTTTTTTCATAATAACACCCCGTCAAAGATATTACCATATTTGGGGTAGTGATTGAACACAGTTTTATTAGATTTATGAATATAACTGAATAATTTTCAAATGTTCATAAATTATCCAAACACTTTAGTATAATTGTTAATTATTTAAGGGTTCAGGGCAGCAGCAGAGCTTTTCCTTTTCCGAAAACCGTTGAGCCTACCGCCCTTGCGGCAGATCGGTTCTACAATATAATTGACTTCCCGGTCATTTCCGCCGGCTGGTCAAGCCCCATGACCTTCAGCATCGTAGGCGCAATATCGCAAAGCCTGCCGCCCTCACGCAGCTTGCAGGCATGATTGTAAACGATGAACGGAACGGGATTTGTGGTGTGTGCGGTAAAGGGTTCGCCGTTTTCGTCCAGCATCTTATCCGCATTGCCGTGATCGGCCGTTACAAACAGTACGCCGTCCATTTCCTTTACCGCTGCGGCAAGGGAGCCTACACAAGCGTCCACCGTTTCAACTGCCTTTACCGCCGCGGGAATGATCCCCGTGTGACCTACCATATCGCAGTTTGCGAAATTCACTATGATGGCGTCATATTTTCCGCTTCTCACTGCGGCGTTAAGCTTTTCGGATACCTCCGGCGCGCTCATTTCCGGCATAAGGTCAAAGGTGGATATTTTCGGGGAATCAACAAGGATCCTGTCCTCTCCGGGATACTGCTTTTCCTCGCCGCCGTTAAAGAAGAACGTAACGTGCGCGTACTTCTGCGTTTCTGCGATCCTGAGCTGCGTTTTTCCGAGGTCGGAAATATATTCGCCAAAGGTGTTTTTCAGTGTTTCGGGCGGGAAAGCAACGGAAACGTTGGGCATCTCCTCGTCATACTGCGTCATGCAAACATAGTTGAGCGGGAAAAAGCCGTTTTTCCTCTCAAAGCCGGTGAAATCCGGGTCTACGAACGCCCTTGTGATCTCCCTTGCTCTGTCCGGTCGGAAATTGAAGAAGATCACACTGTCGTTCTCTTTTACTCTGCCCTCTGTGCCGCCGATGACCGTGGGGATCACGAATTCATCCGTAAGGTGCTTGCCGTCCTCATCAATGGTTTCATAGGATTCTCTGACCGCCTGAACGGGATCATCCGCCTGAATGCCCTTGCCGTAAACGAAAGCGGCATATGCCTTTTCAACTCTGTCCCAGATATTATCCCTGTCCATGGCGTAAAATCTGCCTGTAACAGTAGCGATCTTACCGACGCCGATCTCCGCGATCTTGCTTTCAAGAATCTCCAGATCATCCGCTGCGGAGGCGGGGGGAACGTCACGCCCGTCAAGGATAGCGTGGATATAAACATTCTCAACACCGTGTTTCTTCGCCATTTCCATCAATGCGTAAAGATGCTCCGTGTGGCTGTGAACGCCGCCCGGGGAAACCAGACCGATCAGGTGGAGCGCCCTGCCCTTTGCGTTTTCCATTGCGCTTACAAGCACTTCGTTCTTATAAGCCTCGCCGTCCTCAAACGCCTTTGTTATTCTTGTGAGCGGCTGGTAAACCACTCTGCCGGCGCCGATATTCGTATGACCGACCTCGCTGTTGCCCATCTGCCCGTCCGGCAGGCCTACATCAAGCCCGGACGCGCCTATATAAGTCATGGGGCACTCCGCCGTAAGCTTATCCAGATTCGGCTTTTTGGCCATTGCAATGGCGTTGCCGTAGTCGGAATCGTTTTTGCCGTAACCGTCCATAATGCATAATACAACCGGTTTTTTCATCTGTATCTTCCTCCTGTTTGCCGAAATCAGATTCGGCGCTGAAAAAATATATACATATTAAAAGCCCTCGAATGAGGGCTTTTTGAATCATTTGGACGCAGCTTTAACAATAACGGAAAAATCCTGCGCTTTGAGTGAAGCGCCGCCGATAAGGCCGCCGTCCACATTTTCCTTTGCAATAAGCTCCTCTGCGTTCTTTGCGTTCATGGAGCCGCCGTACTGAACCACAAATGCGTCCGCTGCGGCTTTGCCGTAAAGCTCTTCAATCACCTTGCGGATATAGCCGTTTACCTCGTCTGCCTGATCGGCAGTAGCGGTCTTGCCCGTGCCGATAGCCCAAACAGGCTCATAGGCGATGATAACATTTTTGAGTTCCTCGGCACTTACGCCCTGAAGCGCGATCTTCGTCTGCATGCCGACCACCTCAAAGGTAACGCCCTGCTCCCTCTGCTCCAGCACCTCGCCTACGCAAAGGATCACTTTCAGTCCGGCGTCCAGCGCGGCGCGAACTCTTTTGTTCACCGTTTCATCCGTCTCGCCGAAATACTGCCTGCGCTCGGAATGGCCGATGATAACATAGGGAACGCCCATGGCGGCAAGCATCTTGGCTGAAACCTCGCCCGTGAAAGCGCCGCTTTCCGCCCAGTGGCAGTTTTCCGCGCCGATCATAATGTTTGAACCCGCCGCCGCTTCAAGAGCCGCGTTCAGATCAACGAACGGCGCGCAGATGATCACATCGCAGTCCGCGTCCGCAACAAGGGGCTTCATCTCATTGATGAGCGCCGTTGTTTCAGCGGGGGTATTGTTCATTTTCCAGTTGCCGGCAATTACTGCCTTGCGAAGAGATTTGTTCATAATGATTCCTCTTTTATCTATAATTCATTGAATTTTTTTAATTATCGTCGTTATCTGCTGCCGATTAGATCAGTCCTTATCCATAAGAGCGGCAATGCCGGGAAGCTCCTTGCCCTCAAGGAATTCAAGGGAAGCGCCACCGCCTGTTGAGATGTGACTCATCTTATCGCTGAAGCCGAGCTTTGTAACAGCCGCAACGGAATCGCCGCCGCCAACGATGGAGATCGCGCCGGAATCAGCCACAGCCTTTGCAACCGCGATCGTGCCGGCAGCAAAGTTATCCCACTCGGAAACGCCCATGGGGCCGTTCCAGATCACGGTGCCGGCGCCTTTGATGGCGTCTGCAAACAGCTGCTGCGTCTTGGGGCCGATATCAAGGCCCATCCAGCCGTCCGGGATCTCGTCGCTGTTTACGACCATTGCCTCTGTATTTTCATCATATTCCTTGCCGACCTTGTTGTCTACGGGAATCAGGAATTTAACGCCCTTTGCCTTTGCATCCTCCATCATCTTGCCGGCGTTTTCTACCTGCTCCTCTTCAAGAAGAGAAGTGCCGATGTGGTGGCCGAGCGATTTCATAAAGGTATATGCCATGCCGCCGCCGATGATAAGCGTATCGCACTTATCAAGCAGATTGGTTATAACGCCGATCTTATCGGATACTTTTGCACCGCCGAGAATAGCAACGAGCGGCCTTTTGGGATCTGAAAGCGCGCCGCCCATAAAGGTGATCTCTTTCTGGATAAGATAACCGCATACGGCGGGAAGATAAGCGGCAACGCCGGTTGTGGAGCAGTGCGCCCTGTGCGCCGTGCCGAAAGCGTCGTTCACAAAGATCTCTGCCAGAGAGGCAAGCTCTTTTGAGAAGCTTTCCTCGTTCTTCGTTTCTTCTTTTCTGAATCTTACGTTTTCAAGCAGCATGATATCGCCGTCATGAAGCGCAGCAGCCATAGCCTTTGCGTTTTCGCCCACAACGTTTTCATCCTCTGCAAGCTTAACTTCCTTGCCAAGATATTCGGAAAGCCTTTTGGCAACGGGGGCAAGGCTGAATTCGGGCTTGTATTCGCCCTTCGGTCTGCCGAGGTGAGAGCAAAGGATCACTTTTGCGCCGTGCTCTGCCAGATACTTGATCGTGGGCAGAGCGGCTACGATCCTTTTATCGTTTGTGATCTCGCCATCCTTAAGCGGAACATTGAAGTCGCAGCGAACAAGAACCTTTTTTCCGGATACGTCAATATCCTCTATGGTCTTTTTGTTTAATGCGTTCATAATATTACCTCTCCATTCATATTGATTTCATTTACTGTTTTTACGCAAATATTATAAAGTATATAAACGGCAAAATCAATACATATTTTTCCACCAAAATCAAGCCGTTATTCGTCAATTTTTTGTCAAAGTCAATAAAAAAGCGCCGTCTGCGTTTGTTTTTGCATGTTGGAGGCACCGCCGTTTTGGCAGCAAAGCCGCAATCAAAATTCAAGCTCGCCCGCAACGGGATTTTTGACAAATGCTTGAAGCTCCGAGCCGCGCATATCGCCCGCAAGCCATATTTTGATATATATCGCCGCGAACGCCGCGCCTTTCAGGGCGCATATGCTAAGCTTTTCAAAAGCAAGGGTGCTTTCATACTGCGCGCCCGGCATGATATCCACGGCAAACAGCGGTATATCCCTGTGTTTTGCATCCCGGCAGAAAGCGGAAAACGCGGCGCTTGCCGTATTCAGCGTGCCCGAATGATAGGGCTTCAGGAGCACGGCGCGCACGCCGCTTTCGCACGGCGGATATGCCTGCCCCGGCGCGGCGGTAACGATGCGGATACCGGCAGTATCTTCAAAACGCGGCGCAAAGCCGAGTTCTCTGCTTTTAGGCTGCTTAAACAGGGAATTCAAAGTCACTTTCCCGTTTACATATTCCGCCGCATATTCGCCGCCCACGCAGCAGAGCGAATCACTGCGCTCCGCATGCAGGGCAAGCGTTTCGGCAGGCAGGATACGGGCGTTCTCCCCCTTGTTTTGATACGCGGCAAAAACGCCGTAAACATCATATCTTTCAAGAAAAAATGCGGCGGCGTTAAAATTTTCAAAACCGTTCGTATCCCTGTCATCAAGCGGCTTTGCCGCTGATACGAACACCGCCGTGCAGCGCTTTCCGGCAAGGGCGTACAGGACCGCAGCCGCAGAATACTGGAGCGTGTCCGTGCCGTGGCAGATGATGATCTTTTCCGCGCCGCCGGCATATTCCCGAAGCACGGCTTCTACAAGCATATTCAGATTTTCTGCCGAAAGCGCTTCGCTGAGCGCCGTAAAAGGCGAGGTGAATGCAAGCTGCGCCGTGCCGCCGGCGTTTTTATAAGCCGCCTCCAGCCTTTTTGCTGGCGGCTCGGCAAGCGAGATCACACCGCCGCGCGCCTCGCTTGATATCGTACCGCCGGTTAAGATAACAGATAGTTTCATAGATTACCGCCTTTGCGCTTTTGCTGTGGTTGATCTTTTCTTTAGTATCAGCGTTTTAAACTAAAAAATCCGCCAAAACCGAAGTTCTGGCGGATCTGTGGTGACCCGGACGAGAATTGAACTCGTGTTACCGCCGTGAAAGGGCGGTGTCTTAACCTCTTGACCACCGGGCCGTTGGTGGCTTTAACTGGATTCGAACCAGTGACACTGCGGGTATGAACCGCATGCTCTAGCCGACTGAGCTATAAAGCCGTATAACAAAGCTGATTTCAAGCAAGGTAGATTATATTATATTAAATTGCTTTTGTCAACACTTTTTTTCAAAACCTAAAAAAATCAACGGATATAGCACAAATGTTTGACATTTATGCGCGCGCATGGTACAATATTTCAGGTATATATAATTGTATACAAAAATTCCGATCATCACGGCGGTGAAAGCTTTGAACAGAATAAACAAAACACAGCAGGCGGTATTGGATTATATTCAGCGCATTATCGGCGAAAGGGGCGTTGCTCCCTCTGTAAGAGAGATAGGCGAAGCCGTTGGGCTCCGCTCCACCTCCACCGTGCAGTATAATCTGAACGCGCTTGAAAAGGCTGGCTATATTGAAAAAGACCCGAATCGGAAACGCACCCTCCGTTTAACGGGCGGCAGCGCAAGATCCGTTTCCGTTCCGCTGCTCGGCACCGTTACGGCGGGCATGCCCATCCTTGCGCAGGAACAGATAGAGGAATATATCCCGGCGGCGGTAGATGCAAACGGCGAATATTTTGCACTGCACGTTCGCGGAGATTCCATGATAAACGCCCATATCCAGGACGGCGATATCATTATTGTGCGCCGCACGCCCGTTGCCAAAAACGGCGATATCGTGGTTGCGCTCATAGATGACGAAGCAACCGTAAAACGCTTTTACAAGGAAAAGGGGCATTTCCGCCTGCAGCCGGAGAATGAGGATTACGAGCCGATCATCGTTAACGAGGTTGCCGTTTTAGGGAAAGTGGTTTCGCTGATCAGAAATTACGGAGAATAGGCATCCAAATTTCGTTTGCGGCGCACGGCGCCGGCTGCATTGACTATTGATTAAAGCGGCTTTATATGATATAATCCCTAAAAAAGTTAAAACTATACATAAGATCTATGTTTTCGGGAGATGTTTTGAATGGCAGAATGCAGTCATGACTGCTCTTCCTGCTCGCAGAACTGCGGGGAAAGGACGGAGCCTCAGAGCTTTTTAAAACCAATGAACAAGGCTTCAAATATCAAAAAAGTGATCGGCGTTGTAAGCGGCAAAGGCGGCGTTGGAAAAAGCCTTGTCACCTGCCTGCTTGCCTGTGCCTGCCGCAAAGCAGGGCTTAACGTGGGCGTGCTGGACGCCGATATAACCGGCCCCTCCGTGCCCAAATCCTTCGGCGTTTCGCAACGCGCGATGCAGGACAGCGAATTTCTGCTGCCGAACATAACACAAAGCGGCATAAAAGTCATGAGCGTAAATATGCTGCTTGATAAAGAGGATTCGCCCGTCGTCTGGCGCGGGCCTGTCATAAGCGGCATGGTGGAACAGTTTTGGACTGAGGTGCGCTGGGGCGAACTCGATTACCTGTTTGTGGATATGCCGCCCGGCACGGGCGACGTTGCGCTGACCGTCTTTCAGAGCCTGCCCGTGGACGGCATCGTGATCGTTTCCACCCCGCAGGAGCTTGTTAAGATGATCGTGGGCAAGGCGTACAACATGGCAAAGCTTATGAATATCCCCGTATTGGGTCTTGTGGAGAACATGAGTTATTTCACATGCCCGGACTGCGGCAAAAAGCACTTCATCTTCGGCGAATCCAAGATTGATGAAACTGCGGCGGAGCTGGGTGTGCCCGTGCTTGCGAAGCTGCCCATAGACCCCCGGATAAACCGGCTGGTTGACAGCGGCCGGGTAGAGGAAGCGCAGCTTGACGAGCTGAATAAATTTGTAAGCGCGCTAAAAGGAGAATGATCAACACGGCCGCATTTCAGCCGGCCGTTGAAACCGAATTGCAGATCAGGAAAGGGTGTTCGGCATGGCAAAAAGAGAAGATTATATTTCGTGGGACGAATATTTTATGGGCGTTGCGCTGCTTTCGGCAATGCGCAGCAAGGACCCGAATACGCAGGTAGGCGCCTGCATCGTCAACGATGACAACAGGATCGTAAGCGTGGGCTACAACGGCTTCCCGCGCGGCTGCTCGGACGAGGATTTCCCGTGGGAGCGCAGCGCGGATAATCAGAACGACACAAAATACCCCTTTGTCTGCCACGCCGAGCTGAACGCCATTTTAAATTCAAACGGTATAGGCGTTAAGGGTTCCCGAATTTACGTTGCGCTTTTTCCCTGCAACGAATGCGCCAAGGCAATAATTCAGGCGGGGATAAAAGAGATCGTCTACATAAGTGATAAATATCGCGATACCGACGCCAACCTTGCCAGCAAGCGTATGCTTGCCGCAGCCGGCGTTAAACTGACGGAATTCAAAAGCACCAAAAAGCTTGAGATAGATTTTGAAGCGGAGAACATTTGATTTGGAACTTGACATTTATGATTTTGACAAAACGCTTGTGCCCTTTGACAGCGGTTCTCTGTTTGTGGGCTACTGCATTCTGCACTACCCGTGGATCATCATAACGACCCCGCTGATCATCATCGGGCTGATCCTTACGGTGCTGAAGGTGATAAGCTTTACCTCCTTTAAAAAGCTCTGCTTTCTTTTCACGCCCATGATACCGCTTAAAAAGGCGGTAAAAGGCTTTTGGGACAGACATGAAAAGCAGATCTACCCCTGGTTTTTCGAAAGGCCGCGCCCCGGCGTGATCATCAGTGCCAGCCCTGATTTCCTGCTTGATGAGATCGCAAGGCGTGCCGGTTTTGATTATCTGATATGCACGCGCCACAGTGAAAAAACAGGCACCATCGTGGGTGAAAACTGCCGCGGGCAGGAAAAAGTACGCCGTCTGTACGAAAAATTTGATAAAAACGATATAAAAATAATAGACGTTTATTCCGATTCCTACAGGCATGATAAATATATTTTTGCGCTTGCCGGCGGCAAATGCTACCATATAGAAAAAGGCAGACGCGTGGAGTTTACATATTCGCAAAAATACAAGGACTGATTGTGATGAAAGAGAAAAAAAGCGGCGCCGCGCTTGCAGCAATACTCATCTGCGTGCTTGCCGCGCTTATTGCGGCGGGTGCTTTTTACTATGTGAAAGTATACGTACCGTCCATTGACCGGGCGGTTGAGGAAAGCACAAGCTATAACGCCGGAAACGCCATGCCGCAAAAAGCGGGCGAAAGGGAGCTTGTTGCCGAAAGCGGCGACATATCGGTCTACCGGGACGGCGATTTCGTAATCGTTTCAAACGGCGGTGAAGAAACGGAATTTTCAGACTGGAGCAGGGATTTCGGCATTACCGATACGGAGATACAGCAAACGGACCTTGACGGCGACGGCACGGACGATATCATTATCCTTGACGACGAGGGCGAGGAAGAAGCCACCCTGCGCCGGCTTTACGGGCTTTATGTGCTCTGCCCCGAAGAGGACGGATACAAGGTCTATTACACAAACGGGGAAAAATGGCAAAGCTTTTTTACCGATGTGGTCACCTGCTATCTCAACCAGCCGGATGCGTATCCCGATATGCTGCAATTTGTAATGGACATTAACGGGGTGGAGGTGCAGTTCAACACCGAAACAGGGCTTGCCCTGCCCGAATACAGAGCATATTACACAAGAACGCTGACGGATGATAACGGTGAGCGTGTGCGGCTGTACACCATTCGGCTCGGCCCCGCCTTTATAAGCTACGATGCACGGACCGATACCGTTGAAACAGAGATGCACGTGTACGCCGTATACGAAGACTCCCGCGAACAGGATATAGGTATCATCACCGGCGGTATATCCGTTTACGATTCGGGGCTGTTCATAGCAAATGAGAGCGTGGCGTTTGAAGCAGATCCCGAGCTTGCCGTAAGCGCCCCGCCCAGATAATCGGATAAAATATAAAATCTTAATTTTTTATAAATTGGGCATCATAATAGAGCGTAATTGTTGAACTTTTAACGATCTTATGATATAATTCGCGTATTATCTGCAAAGGAGCAGCGTAAATGAGCGTTGTAATCACGGCGGATTCCACATGCGATCTGCCTAAAAATATAATTGAAGAACGAAATATAACAATAACCCCGCTTTCCATACTGCTTGGCAGCGAATCCTTTCTTGACGGCCGGGAGATAACGAGGGACGATATTTACGACCATGTTTCAAAGACCGGCGAAATGCCGAAAACGGCAGCCGTGCCGCCTGCTGTTTATTACGATATTTTCAGCGAGGCGCAAAAACAGGGCAACAGCGTTGTGCATATCAGCCTTTCCGGCGCCATTTCATCAAGCCACCAGAACGCCGTTACGGCGGCGAGGGATTTTGACAATGTTTATGTTGTGGATTCAAAAAATCTTTGCGGCGGTATGGGGCTTCTTGTGCTCAAGGCGTGTGACCTGCGGGACAGCGGCTTTGAAGCAAAAAAAATATATAACCGCATTCAGGCGCTCGTGCCGAAGGTGCATTCCGCCTTTGTGCTGGATAATCTTGTTTATCTCCACAAGGGCGGCAGGTGCAGTGCCGTTGCAAAATTCGGCGCAAACGTGCTGGGCATAAAGCCCGTTATAGGTGTTGACCCCCAAAATGGCACGATGGACGTTGTTAAAAAATTCCGCGGCAAAATAAACAATGTTTATAAGCAGTACGTGGATGATGTTTTTGAAAACGCTTCCAAAATGGATACCGGCAGGATCATCATTGCCGATTCCGGAGAAGTGCCGGGAGAGATCATTGCCTTTGCAAAGGGCGTTGCAACCGGCAAGGCGGATTTTAAAGAGATCGTAACGGCGGACGCGGGCTGCACAATATCTTCCCACTGCGGGCCAAAGACCTTCGCCGTATTTTATATGAGGAAATAAAGAATCGTCAAGCTCCGTTGCAAGATCCTGAAACGGAGCTTTTTTGACGCCGCAAAACGGATTTCTTCCGCGGCGGGGACTTTGCGTATTTTCCAAAATTCACAAAAGATTCAGATTACCCGTCTTGAACGGCAGCGCGTATTATTGTATAATAGCTTTCCGAAAGCTTTTACATACGGTCGCAGATGGGATTCGTATAATTTTAAGGAACGCCGTATTCCGCGCCTGCGCGGCAAAGCGGCAAGCAAAGGGCGGTGAAGGGCTTGAGCCTGAAAAACGATATTCTTGCAAAGCTGCGCGAGACCGGCAGCTATGTGAGCGGCGAGAGCCTGGCAAAAGATTTCGGCAAGAGCCGCGCCGCCGTATGGAAAGCGGTGAACGCCCTGAGAAGCGAAGGATACCCTGTTGAAGCGCACACCAAAATGGGCTACCGCCTTACCGAAAACGCGGACGTACTGAATGCAGATGAGATACTGCGTTTTTGCGAACCGAAGATAAAAGTTTTTTATTTTGACAGCATTGATTCCACAAACAACTATGCAAAAAAGTTGATAGCCGAGGGAGAAACCAGCGCCTTTCTTGTTGTTGCCGCGCGGCAGACAGCCGGCAGGGGCAGGCAGGGCAAAGCGTTTTACTCGCCTGCGGGAACGGGGATCTATATGAGTCTGGTCACCCACCCGGGCGAGCCGCTGCAAAACGCCGTTTCAGCAACCACGGCGGCGGCGGTTGCCGTATGCAGGGCGCTGGAGCGCCTTACGGATAAGCGCCCCGGGATAAAATGGGTAAACGATGTTTATCTTGACGGAAAAAAGATATGCGGCATATTGACGGAGGCGGTCACGGATTTTGAAAGCGCCACCGTATCTTCCGTTATAATAGGTATAGGGATCAATATAAGCACGGCGGATTTTCCGGCGGAAGTGGAAAACGGCGGCTGCCTGGGTGCAAACGTGGGCAGGGCAAGGCTTGCCGGCGCCGTCTGCTCAGAGCTGCTCAAAGCCGTGGGCGGCGCGGATTACATGGAGGATTACAGGAGCCGCAGCATCGTTATAGGTAAAGAGATAAGATACATACAAAACGGCGTTTCATACACGGCAAAAGCCGTTGGCGTGGACGATTCCGGCGGGCTGGAGATCCTAACGCCGGACGGCGAACAAAAAACGCTGCGCAGCGGCGAGATAAGTATAAGGGAATTATGAGCAAAAAACCACACATAAAACTGATCAGTTTAAGAGCCTTAAGATCAAAAAAGGCCCGGGCGCTTCTGACCGCAGCGATTCTGCTGCTGATCGCCGTGCTCTGCGCGGCGGCGATCTTCTCCGCCCGTTCCGGCGCGCAAAAACCCGCGCTTTTTGAAACGGACGCCGAATATGTGGAAGGCATAGACGTTTCAAGCCACAACGGCCGGATAGACTGGCAGGCGGTTGCCGGCGCAACGGATTTTGCGGTAATAAGAGCGGGCTACAGAGGCTACGGCACCGGCAGGATCGTTGAAGATACGCTGTTTGCGGAAAACCTGCGCGGCGCAAATGACGCCGGTATCCCTGCCGGAGTTTATTTTTACTCACAGGCGATCACGCCCGCCGAGGCGCGCGAGGAGGCGCGCTTTGTGCTTGAACTTATTGACGGATATGCGCTTGAGCTGCCCGTTTTCATAGATTTTGAATACGCCCACGGCGAGGACGGAGAGCTGACCGGCAGGCTTTATGAGGCTGCCCTTTCTTCTGCGGACGCGGCGGAGATCATAAACGCCTTTTGCGAGGTGATCACACACGCCGGCAGATATTCGGGCGTGTATTCCTCCTCCTCCATGCTGAATCTGCACGTAAGCACCTCAAAGCTTCATGACGAGCTTTATATCTGGGTTGCCGATTACAACGGAGCCGTTTCCTATCTGGGAGCCTATGATATATGGCAGTACACAAAAAGCGGCGAATGCGACGGCGTCAACAGCAAAAGCGTGGACTTAAACTACTGGTTTGTAAATCATTAAAAGAGAGGTACAGTCGTCATGTTTAAAGCAGGATTCATCAAAAGAGCTGCGTCTTTGCTTCTGGCGGCAATCACAGCGTTATCGTTCCCCGTTGCCGCAGCAGCTTCAACGAGCAGCACTTCGCCCTACACCGGCAAAACCTATACGCACGCCACTGCGTTTGACGGCTATAACCGGTACGACGGCGTTGACGTTTCCTCCCACAACGGCACCGTCAGCTGGAGAAAAGTTAAGGCGGACGGCATTGACTTTGCCGTGATCCGCGCGGGCTTTACGGGCTACACAAAAAAGCGACACTCCATCAACACGGACCCGCTTGCAGCCTCCAATATCAGCGGCGCGAGCAGCGCGGGGCTGTCCGTAGGCGTTTACTGGTATTCCCAGGCGCTCACGCAGGCGGAGGCAAGAGCAGAGGCAAACAAGGTGCTTGAGATCCTGAACGGCACAAAGCTTGATCTGCCTGTTTTCTTCGATTACGAATTTGCCAGCGTCTCAGACGGCAGGCTGGATTCCGCATGGTCGGAAGGCACGATCACAAAATCCCAGATGACCGCCAACGCGCGCGCCTTTTGCCAAACCATAGAGGCAGCCGGCTACGAAGCCGGCATTTACGCCAGCAAGTCCTTTCTGAACACCCAGCTGGACGGCGCCGGGCTTGCAAAGAGCTATAAGGTATGGCTGGCGCATTACACAACAAAAACGGATTACACCGGCGGTTACTATATGTGGCAGTATTCCAGCTCTGGCGATGTGAACGGCATAAGCGGCAATGCGGACTGCAATTTTATGTATCTGCCCAAAGGTTCGGAAATAGGCAAAGTGTATGAGGTGATCGGCTTTAACGTGAATTCCAGAGGGGATAACGGAACCGATCTCACCTTGAGCTGGAATGCCGTTTCCGGCGCCGTTAAATATGAGATTTACACCGTAAACGGCAGCAGCGAAACGCTCAAAGGCACGTCCGCCAGCAACAAATTCACTTTTACGGATCTGACGCCGGCTACAAAATACAGCTTTAGGGTAAAGGCATACAACGCATCAAGGCTCATTGCCAAAAACAACGCTTACAGCGCTTACACCGCCCCCGCAGGGGTATCCGGTCTTCAGGCAAGCGTTTCAAACGGCGCGGCAAAGATCAGCTGGAATACGATGACCTGCAGCGGCTACAGTCTGGAATGGGCAACGGACCCGGCATTTTCCGCAAACAAGGGCAGCGTGGATCTTACCGGCAGTGCGTCAAACAGCTATACTTTAAATCTTGACAACTACGCAACTTATTATTTCAGAATAAGAGCCTGGCAGAATTCCGGCACAACAAAGATATACGGCAGTTATTCCGGCAGCCTGAGCGTTACCTACGCCCCGCCCGAGCCGGACGGCTTCAGCTTAAGCGCTTATACAGATACTTCTGCGGCTGTTGACTGGAACGACATGGACGGCGTTCAGGGCTACAGGGTATATACCGTTTCAGGCGATTCGCAAACGCTTGCCGGCACAACGGCAGACAGTAATTTTACGTTTACAGGCCTTGCGCCCGCAACGGAATATAAAATAAGAGTGGAGGCATACGCCGGCTCCCTGTCCTCAAGCGCCGAGTATACGGTATGCACCGCTCCCCGAAAAGTGGAAGGCCTTTCCGCACGGATAACCGAAAACGGCGCCGCGCAGCTGAGCTGGAATGCTGTTTCATGCAGCGGTTATATCGTTGAATGGGCGACGGACAGCGATTTTACGCAAAATACAGGCTCTGCCGAGCTTGACGCTTCCGCCACCTCCTATACGATGGATTTTGAAGGCGCTGACGAATACTTTGTGCGTATAAGAGCATATAAGGACTACAGCGCAGGCACAGTCTACGGAAACGATTCCGCTTATGCGGATCTTAGCGTTTTACCCTTTGCGCCGTCAGGCTTCAGGGTATACGGCAGAGGGGTGCCAAATGCCTCCGCCTGACCGAGGGGGGCGTGGATCAGCTCGGGAGCGGCGCCCTGGTCACGCGGATGTCCAGCGACTGTGACCAGCTCTCCAGATCGGTGAACTCCGCCCTGCGCATTGGTGTCAAGGCCCCCGCCCTGTGCGTGGGCAGCGTGGTCTATGCCATGGGGCTGGACATGGGGCTGAGCTGGATTGTGCTGGCGGTGGTGCTGGGGGTGACGGCTCTCATCACGGCCTATCTGGCGGAGAGCGGCCGGCGCTTCCGCCGGGTGCGGGAGGCCATGGACCGGGTCAACACCACCGTGGAGGAATTTCTGCGCGGCATCCGCCTCATCCGGGCCCTGGGGCGGGAGGAGTGGGAAAACCGCCGCTTTCAGGCGTCCAACGGAGAGCTGGAGGAGTCCGGCATCCGGCTTCAGCTCCTGTCGGCCTGGTTCGCCCCCCTGGTCACCCTCACTGTCAACCTGGGCATCGCGGCGGTGCTGTGGGCGGCGGGGTGCGGCGGGGCAGAGGCGGGCACGGTGTCCGCCCTCGTCACCTATATGACCCAGATGCTCACCTCCCTGATGACTCTCATTGACGTGTTCAAGCTGCTCATCCGGGCCAGAACCTCCGTCCGGCGGGTGGAGGAGGTGCTGGCTCTCCCGGAGGAGGGAACCCTGGAGGGGCCGGAGGAGACAGGCGTGGAGGAGCCGGTGCTGGAGCTGCGCCATGTGACCTTCGCCTACCCCGGGGGAAGCGGCGTGCCCGCCCTGCAGGACATCTCCTTCACACTGCGGCGGGGGGAGCGGCTGGCGGTGGTGGGTCCCACCGGCGCGGGCAAGACCACCCTGGCCTGGCTGTGCGCCCGGCTCTATGAGCCCCAGAAGGGAGAGCTGTACCTGGGCGGGCGGCCCATGAGTCGCCTTCCCCTGGTGCGGGTGCGGCGGCAGGTGGTGGTGGCCGCCCAGCGGAGCGCCCTCTTTTCCGGCACCATCCGGGAAAATCTGTCCATGGGTGACCGGGGCGCGGGGGAGGCACAGCTCTGTGCCGCCCTGGAGACTGCTCAGGCCGCCGACTTCGTGGCGGAGGCCGGCGGCCTGGACGCCGTGCTAGTTCAGGGGGGCGTCAACCTCTCCGGGGGACAGCGGCAGCGGCTCTCTCTGGCCCGGGCTCTAGTGCGGGGAGGCGCGGTGCTGGTGCTGGATGACTGTACCAGCGCCCTGGACCCGGCCACTGAGCGGAGGGTGCTGGATGGATTGGAGCGGCGGCCGGGGCAGGCGGTGCTCCACATCACTCAGAAGGTGCGCGCGGCCCGCACGGCAGATCGGATCCTGGTGCTGGAGGAGGGGAGGCAGGTGGGTCTGGGCACTCACCGGAGCCTGCTGGACACCTGCCCCACCTACCGGGAAATCTGGGCCTCTCAGGCCCCGGAAGAGGAGGGAGAAGATGGCACACGGTGAAGCGTCCGGCGGCCCTGTGCTGCCTCCCCAGCGGCGGAGCCTCCAGCAGCGCTTCGGCCCCCACGCCAGGGCCAGGGACGGGCGGGGCACCGTGCGGCGGCTCCTGGCCCTCTACGCCCGCTGGGGCAGGGAGCTGCTGCTGGTGGTGTGCCTTACCCTGCTCTCCACCGGGGCGGCCCTGGCGGTACCCTATCTGCTGGGACGGGCGGTGGACTGCTTTCTGCCTTGGGGCGGCGTGGAGCGTGCCGCTCTGTCAGTGCTGCTGCCCACTCTGGCAGGGGCCGCGGCGGCACAGTGGCTCGGCAACTGGGGCCGACGCCGCTGGATGGAGATCCTCTCCCAGCGGATGGTGGCCCGCATCCGGAGGGAGTGCTTTGCCAAGCTGGGGCGGCTGCCCCTGTCCTACTTTGACCGCCACCCCCATGGGGATACCATGAACCGCCTGGTCAGCGATGCCGACAACGTCAGCACCGTGGCGGCTGAGACGGTGACTCAGCTCCTGTCCAGCCTGCTGATGGTGGCGGGGGCGTTGGCCATCATGGCGGCCCTCAGCCCGCTGCTCACTCTGACGGCCCTGGCAACTGTGCCGGTGATCGCCCTGTGCACCCGCCTGATCTCCCGGCGGAGCAGGACGCTCTACCGCCGGCAGGCCGATGAGCTGGGCCGCCTGAGCGGCCTGGTGCAGGAGTCCCTCTCCAACAGCCGCACGGTGAAGCTCTACCACCAGCAGGAAGAGCTGTTGGCGCGGTTTGACCAGATGAACGGGGCGCTGTGCGCCACATCGGTGAAGGCGCAGATCTGCGCCGGCCTGCTCAGCCCGCTGGTGAACATGGTCAACAACCTGGGCTTTGCCCTGATCGCCTGCGCCGGGGGCGTGCTGGCCCTCCGCGGCGCGGTGAGCGTTGGGCTGGTGGTCAGCTTCCTGGGCTACTCCCGGCAGTTGGGGCGGCCCCTGAACAGCATTGCCGCCCTCTTTTCCAGCATTCAGCAGGCCGTCGCTGGGGCCGAGCGGCTCTTTGAGATTTTGGACGAGCCGGAGCTGCCCCCCGATGTCCCGGGTGCAGTCTCACCCCGGACGGTGCGGGGAGAGGTGTCCTTTGCGGATGTGTCCTTCTCCTATGAGCCGGACAGGCCGGTGCTGGAGCATGTGAGCTTCCGCGTCAGGGCAGGGGAGGTGGCCGCATTTGTGGGGGAGACCGGCGCGGGCAAGACCACCCTGGTCAACCTGCTGATCCGGGCCTATGAGCCGACGGCGGGGGAGATCCGGCTGGACGGCGTGCCCCTCGGTCGGTACAGCCGGGAAGGACTGAGCCGGTGCTTCTCCGTGGTGCTCCAGGAGACCGTCTTTTTCCGCGGCACGGTGCTGGACAATCTGCGCTATGCCCGCCCGGAGGCCACGGAGGCGGAGGTTGTCCATGCGGCAAAACTGGCCCATGCCCACGGTTTCATCCAGCGCCTGCCCCAGGGGTACCAAACCCTCATGTCGGGGGCGGCCGGGGAATTCAGCCAGGGGCAGTACCAGCTTTTGGCCATGGCCCGGGCCCTGGTGAGCCGGGCGCCTATCCTCATCCTGGACGAGGCCACCAGCAGTGTGGATACTACCACGGAGCAGCGGCTCCAGCAGGCCACCCTCCGCCTGCTGGAGGGCCGCACCTGCTTCCTGATCGCCCACCGTCCCTCCACCATCCGCCGGGCCGACCGCATCTTTGTGGTGGGGGAGCGGGGGATCGTGGAGTCCGGCACATATGATGAACTGATGAAAAAGCGAGGAGTTTATTGGAGTGTGCTTCAATGAATCAGTCGTTTTGAATGTAATTTATGACCAGCAGGCCATTGTTCTTTTGACCTTGCGCCTCCGTTGGGGTGTTTTGTCTTATAGTGACGAATTTCTGATAACGTGTTGCTACTTTGACCCATGACTTGACCCAGAACGGGAAAAATCCCAGCGGAGCAGGCAGCATACGACCTCCGGGATTTGGCAGTTTTCTGGAACGAAAAGGGTCGGAAAGCACTTGAAATCAAAGGATTGAACTGCCGGTAGCAGCTCATAACCCGGAGGTCGGTGGTTCAAATCCATCCCCCGCAACCATAAAGCCACACCAATCTGGATATTTTAAGCGGAATGCTTAGAGTATCAGAGGGTGTGGCTTTTTTATTTCCCTGAAATTTGTGTTCTGAAAAAAAGATATTTTCGAGGCTTGTGGAGCCACAGAAGGACATTGAACCCCGGATCGCTCCATAAGATACCGGTTACCCCTCCCCTGCGCCCTTTTTCAGCCCTGAAGGCCGCCAAATGGAGGAAAAAATATATACAAAAAGTAGAGCGTCGGTTTGTTGGTTTCGCAACCATCAGACCGGCGCTTTTTTGCTGCACAGGAAGTTCAAAAAGGGCGCACACCTTTGCGTCTGGGTAGTGTCAAGGAATTTTCGCAAAATGGTTTGCAGGCCCTGGCATGAGAGAAGTCAGCCAGCAATGGAGGCGTCCTCAAGGGCAGCCTCCAGGTGCTTCATGTTCATGTACTTCTTGTTGCCCCACTGGGTGCCGGCCACATGGCGCAGCCGGGCGCAGACCAGCATGAGGGCGGAGTTGCCGTCTGGGAAACTGCCCACTACACGAGTGCGGCGGCGGATCTCCCGGTTGAGCCGTTCAATGACGTTATTGGTACGGATGCGAGTCCAGTGTTCGCTGGGAAAATCGCAGTAAGTCAGCGTTTCCTCAATGCCATCCTCCACCTTCTTGGCGGCCTCTTTCAACTTCATAGAGCGCAGTTGCTCCACCACGGCTTTGGCTTTCTCCCGGGCAGCTTTCTTGCTCTCCTGAGCATGGATCGCTTTGAGCATCTTTGCCACCAGCTTCACCTTGGAGCGAGGCGTTACGGAGAACACATTGCGGTAGAAGTGCACAGTACACCGCTGGTACTTGGCCTCTGGGAATACTTCTCCCACAGCTTCCAGCATACCAAGGCATTTGTCTCCAACCACCAGTTTAACCCCGTCCAGGCCGCGGCCGCGCAGCCACTGGAAGAAGCTGACCCAGCTGGACTTGTCCTCTTTCATCCCCTCGGCGGCACCAAGAACCTCACGGTATCCGTCCTCATTCACTGCAATCGCCACCAGAATGGCCACATTTTCAAACTCTCCGCCCCAATTTCGGCGCA
>OIXS01000125.1_pt1 | contig 48239 bp, 51 predicted proteins | sample 1587841 | NCBI WGS metagenome assembly OIXS01 (sample SAMN03283254) | human gut metagenome | biome: human-associated habitat; material: feces | host: Homo sapiens | place: USA | collected 2013
AAGAACCTGCACCCAAGCGTGCTGAACCTTGTTATTCGCTTTGCTCATAATAAGAACCTGCACCCAAGCGTGCTGAACCTTGTTATTCGCTTTGCTCATAATAAGAGCCTGCCTTGCAGTTTACAAAGCAGAACCTCGGCGTTCGCAAGGCTTTGCCTTGCTCGGCTAAAGGATTCTTCGAATCCTTTTACAATTTTACAAAAAGAAAAAAGAACACTGCGCGAGTGTTCTTTTTCTTTTGGCAAATAACGCTAATTTGGATACAATCTGCACCCCATAGCATTGAAAAGCCCTTGAAATAAAGTGTGTTTCGGCTTCTTGTACACGATTATTATTCTTGATCGACTTGATGGTTTGTTCCGTTCGGTCAGGCTTTTTTGTTTTTGCAAGAGAAATGGAATAGCCTATATGGAGTAATCGTGTGAAAGATGTGGTAATCGTTTGCGAGATAGGTATTCGTGTGTGAGAACCAAGATTAGAAACTATTATTTCTTTCATCTCCCTCATAATAATTCGCAACAGATTGCGAGTTTGTGGTTGACAGAAAGGAGTTCTATAGTATATAATAAAAGTGTTAAAATAGTACTATGAATAAAGGACGGAGTGTGAATATGGCTATTTCATATAACAAGTTATGGAAATTACTGATTGATAAAAAAATGACTGCTGCGGATTTACGAAAACAAGCTGATATTGCTCCGAACACATTGACAAGAATGAAAAAGGATCAGGAAGTCACAATGCAAGTGCTTGAGAGAATATGTGATGTTCTCGGTACTGATTTTGGAGAAATTGTGGAGTACTATCCCGACAACGAAAACTTCAGCGTTGAGCGTTGAGCGATTATTCTATTAAAGGTAAGGAGTTATTCAAAAATGAGTGACAACAAAAAGGATTGCACCGGAACGATTCAAAATTTGCTGTATAGTTACCCTTTGTATAATTACATCAACAAAGAAAAGGTCAATATACTTGTTTTCGGGTATTCCGTTATTTCCGAGAAATTCATTGACTTTGCGTTTGAAATGGCCCAAGTCAATGGATATAAATTACATATCACTGTGGCATCTGACGATGTGAACACAAAGAATAGATATTTGGAAACCAGACCGGCGTTTTGCAAATTCTTTAGTGTGGATGATGAAAAAAACGAAGACGATTATGGTACGCTTTCGTTTGATACAGTTGTTTTTGGCAGTATTGAAGATACTGTTTCTGAAATCTTGCTGAATGATGAAGGCAACAAGTATGCATATGTATTTATTGGATCAGACAATGATGATTGGAATTCCTCGATTGCAAAGGTTTGTGTCGACTGCAGAGATCTTTTGGATGCCAACTTTGTTATAAACTGCGTTTCGGAGATTGGTAATAATGAAGACGGAGTTAACTATATTTGCAGAGATGATTCTATAAAAAACCATAAAGATTACAAAACCCTAAAATCTATGGCATTCAATTGTCATTTGGTATGGAACTATTCAAAACTTCTTGATATGAGAAAACTCCAGCGACAGTTCTTGTCCAATTATAATTATGTTGCCTGCATCAGTTATGTTATTTCTCTCAAATACAAACTCGCGAGTGTCGGAATAGATTTTCTCGATTCAAACGCCCCTGAGAAATTTGACCGTATAATAAATTCAAAGATGCCCGCTGACAAAAAAACTATTGAGGATATGGTCGCTAACGAGCACAAGAGATGGAATGTAAATATGATATGCCGTGGCTTTAAAACAGCTGAGTCGATGGAAAAGTATATCAGCGGAAAAGAAGGCAAGGCGAACGGATATCACCCCTGTTTGGTAAGAGGCACGGGCGTTCAGGCATTGAACAGCGATGAATGGAAAAAGAAAAACCGGGATAAGTGGGAAAACTGTTCAAGCAAGGATTTACAATCATTGGACGAGTTGGACAGAGTTTCTGTGCTTTTGCACAAGGAATACACAAAACGCGCTAATAAAATAAAGCGTGAGAACATCATCCTTCAATCCGATATTGATATCATCAACAAGCTTCTTGAAGGCAATGCCAAAGCAAAAAATGCTTTTGACAAGTACTATATCTGCCTTCAGGAAATCAGCGCTGGAAACAGTGCCAAAACGGCGCTTTATGATCACTATTATTCTGCCCTGACCCGGGAATTAAATAATGTGCCGATTAATCAGGCGAAAATAGTTCGTAAGCGTATCAATGCTCTTGCAGCATCTTTCATCGCAATACTGGAAAGCGAAAAATATATTGACTACAAGCGGTATGATGTTGACTTGATTAAGAAAATCCCGTTTATTCTTACCTATAAGTCGAATCTGCACATCGGAATACCGATTGACCTAATAAACATCAAACCGTCTGTCAACACAGCGGCATTTCGCATTGTAGAATCAGCTTTGCTTATCAATCCTTCCAGAATATCATACATATGCGAATTTGAAAGGAGCGATTTGAATAACTTGATAAAGATGCTTGAGTATGCCATAAACAGTATGAACTCGCATCACTTGAGAGCGGCAATCAATATTTGTCTTATGACAAGCTATCCGTTATCCGAACAGGACGCAAAAAGGATTACCGATATCTCCGAGCGCATTCATTCGGTTGAATATATCAAAAGCGAAGAGGAATTGGTCGAGCATTCAAAAAAGAGACATCTTCAGATTTTTGAATTCAATCGCACCAGGTCATCATCCATAATTGAACGATATGAATACTGCTGCAAATCCAATTATAAATACAATCGAAGCACCAATAAGTTTGCCACTACCGGATGCGAAGAAATCAGATACATCTCTTTTGACCCGTTCCTTAAAATCAGTGATATCTTTGAGTTCAAGAGTTCCATTGATGATTACAGCTTTCCGGATATGCAGAAAGACTATAAATATTTCTGGGGTCTTTACAAATCCGGCGAATTCGGATCGGAAAAGAGATGGAAAGATCTGTGCAGTCTTTTGAAAGAACAGAACGAAACCAATAAGTTTGAAATCAAGAATCTCGGAGAGGAAAACAATAAGAAAACATACCTCGTTGAAAAAGTATGTCTGGATTCAATCAAGAAACTTTGTGCGCAGATTCGCAGCGCAAAGGAGTCTATTTCGTGCAATATAGAACTGTATTCAAACAATTCTTACAGCGTGACTATAAATGCTCCCTCCGGATTTCACAGGGTAATTTCAGATTTGCTTTGTGAAGCATATAAACTGTATGATCCTAACAGCATTAACATCCGTGTCTTCAAAGGGAAAGCCAGCCTTTACTATGACTCATTAAATACCGGAGTAATCAATGCCGGTACGATAAAGAAAGTTCTTGACCCGTTAAATACTGCATTTGCCGATATTAAACCGTTACTTGATGAAATGTGTGACAAGGGATATATTAGAAACCTTTCCGGGAACGAAACAAATGGAATTTCGTTCTCGTACAGCACTCATCAGGTTAAAGATGTACTGACCCAATCTGGAAGAATACTCGAATTGTTTGTTTATTACAAACTACTTGAAACTGGATTATTTGATGATGTTGCAAATTCCGTGGAAATCCACTGGGGTGATTATGAAGCCGAAAATGAAATTGATATCATCGCGACGCGCGGGTACAAAGTTCTTATAGTAGAGTGCAAGGCGCAAACAGTGCTTATCCAAGATTACTATAACAAGTTAAGCCGTTTGGACAGCGATTATGGTCTCAATTCAGTTCCGGTAATTGTAGCGGATACGCTCGGTATTAAAAAGCATCAGGAAGAGAATGAAAAAATGATGGAAATCGGTAATAGAGTCGGAATCCATACTGTTTTTGAGAGAAATGATATTTCCAACATCGGCAGCATATTAGGAAGTATTGTTAAGAATAACTGATTTGAAAGGAACAGAAATATGAATTACAATCCAAAACCTATTAATACAAGTGATATTTACCTTCCGGAAGAGCTGCTTGCCCTTACAGAAAAAATTGCCGAAAACGTGCATGATGTGTGGGCGGTTGGCAGAATTGAACAAGGTTGGACTTACGGACCGGTACGAGATGATGCAAAGAGAGAAACTCCTTGCCTTGTAGAGTATAGAGATCTTCCTGAGAGTGAGAAGGAATATGATCGAAACACAGCAATGGAAACCCTAAAGCTGATAATTAAGATGGGGTATTCAATCATTTCAAATCAAACTGATGGTGGCGACGAAAATGCAACTGTTTGAAAATTTTATCAGTTACAGAAGAAGTGAAACGCTATCCGAAGTCCAAAACATATATCATGCGTTAACTTCTAAAGGGTACTCTACTTTCTGTGATATTTACAGTTTGAAATCAGGAAGATTTGATGATAATCTTCTCGAAATTATTAAGAAATGCACAAATTATATTCTTGTGTTAAATAAGCATTCCCTTGATAGATGCGTTGAGGAAGAAGACTGGCTGAAATTCGAAATAAAAACAGCTATAAACGCAAAGAAGAACATCATATGTGTATTTGTTGAGGACTTGGATTTTCCTGATTTTCTTCCTTCCGAAATAGATGATATCCGATATTATAACGGAATAAAGTATGACTTTTTATATTTTACAAGTTTCATTGATTCGCTCTGCTCTCGTTTTCTTGTAAAAGGTAGCGATACCGAAATCAGTCGTCCGGAACGTGATTTTTTAATCAACGGTTCTGTCCTGATTAAATATTTGGGAAACGCTCCAATAGTAAATATTCCGGACGGTATAAAGTCAATTGGTCAATATGCTTTCAAGGATAAAACTCAAATTTCGGATGTTTCCTTTCCCGAAGGGTTAGAAAGAATTGAGGCTCATGCATTTGAACGTTGTATTAACATAACTAACCTTATTTTCCCGGATTCTTTAAGAAGAATTGATGACAAGGCATTTATGCGCTGCTACAACCTTTCGTTTATTGCTTTCAACGATGAAATCGAGTCAATAGGCAAAGAATCATTCAGTTTTTGCGGAAAACTCAAAGTTGTAAGGTTTGGAAAAGGAATAAGATCGATACCTTCGTCTGCTTTCAACGATTGCGATAAGCTCGCTTTATTTGATGTTGATGAGGAAAACGAATCCTTTTTAACTGTAGATGGAATTCTATATAGCCGAAACGGGAAAAGAGCAATTCGATGTCCAGAAGGATCTGCTTTTGATTTGATAAATTTGCCTGAAACTGTTGAAATTATTGAACCTTGGTGCTTTTCAAAATGCTTATGCTTGGTCGATGTAGTCCTTCCGAGAAAACTTAAATCAGTAGGAGCGTATGCTTTCAATGATTGCCGAAATATTCTTAGTCTCACATTAGGAGATGACATAGAAGAATTTGATGTGTCCGCTTTGGATGGTTGGGACAAAGGACAGCGAGTGGTTGTAAGCAAACGATTTAATCCGTTGATAAAGTTCAAAATAGATCAGAAGATAAATGAACGTGTAGTGTTGGAACATGAAGAATCAACTGGTCTGCCAGAGCATATTATGGTGAAAACAACATTTGAGTCTGTTGAAGAAGCATCAAAGATGGCGAAAATGCTAATAAACAATCGCTATATTGCTTCTGCTCAACTGGATGAACTAAATGTCTTTTATACATGGAATGACGAATCGTGTAATGAAAATGAAATCGAATTGAACTGCATTACAAGAGGTGCTTTGTATGAAAAAGTAAAAACTTTTATAATGCAACATCACTCTTATGAATGCTGTCAAATAATATGTCTTCCAATAGTCAAAACAACAGATGAGTTTGGACATTGGATTGACGAACAAACAAAATAATAAGGAGGCATTTTTATGCTCGGAGTTGTAGGAAGAATAAAGATCAACTATTGTTACAAAAACAAAACGTTTGAAGAAATTGTTGACCCTCAAACGGTTTCAGAATTCTCATTAGAGCACTGTGATCTGGTGAAATTTGAAGTTGAAGAAGTTACATATGTAGAAGACACGGTCTATGGTGTTGTCTTACTCATAGTTGAGCCTAATTATATTGATGACGAAATTTTTGTGGGAAGTACTAGTGCGAGTTTTGAAATAAAAGAATTGGGTATCAACGGAACTATTGCTTTGTGTTTTTAAAGGAGATATTGATAATGAGTAAATATTGTATTGTGATTACTACGTTTGGAAATGAAGAGGATGCTCGAAAAGTTATCAGCGAAGTGCTTAACAGCAAATTAGCTGCATGTATGCAAACCTTAAATATCGGTAGCCATTATGTATGGGATGGGGATGTTTGCCATGATAGCGAGGTTCTTGTTCTCTTTAAGACTTCATGGGCGTTGTACGACGAACTTGAAGAAAAAGTCAAGGAATTGCATCCATATGATACGCCAGAAATAATTGCTGTTGATATTGAGAAGGGCTTCAAAGGGTATCTTGATTGGATAGATGATGTAACAAAATAATAGGCTCTTTGAACTCATTTATTATTGCGAGAGTGGTGAAAAGGTATGCGGTTTAAATATGATTTGTTTATATCTTATGCAAGTGATAATAAGGACATTGCCGATTACATAGTAGATAAAATCGAAAAACGCGGTTTTAAATGCTTTATCGCGCCAAGGGATATTAGAACCGGCAGCGAGTATGCAGTTGAGATTATTAGAGGAATCAGCAATTCAACAGCTGTATTATTGGTTTTTTCCAGCAAATCAGATAGGTCCCATTATGTTCTTCGGGAAATCAACTCGGCGGTTTCTCGCAACCGTCCGATTATTCCTCTTAGGATTGAAGACTTCCTTCCGTCTGAGGCTATGGAGTTCTACCTAGGCCCCACGCATTGGCTTGATGCCTTTCCTGCTGTGCTTGATGTTCACTTGGATAAGGTGGTTGCCATCTTTTCCGGGATGAACAACACTGTTGCCGAGGCAAAAGATGAGGGATTTAATATTACCGGACCTGAGCTATTAAAAATAGAAGATATTTCAAGGATAGGCTTGGATTATACTTCCCTCACAATGAAATTGATAGAAATAGATTATATATGTATTCCCACAGACACCTACGATATGAATGATGACATTGAGGGAACATTTGATGACTGGAAACAAACCACCAAAACTTATGGAAACGACTCGGCAATTCTACTTGTAAAAAACGACGAGGTTGCTGGGTATTCTGAAATGTACCCAGTGACGGAAGAAGCATATTCAGAACTTATTTCCGGACAAGTTATTATTCGTGATTCAATGATTGATCTGTTCTGTATGGGAGGAACATTTGACATATATATCGCTATGGTTGGAATAGTCCCTGAGGAAGCAACACAGGCTAATTATTTAATGATTTTTGACTGGATATTTCAGCATCTGGATGAATGGGATGAAAACGATGTTCATGTAAACCGGGTAGGGATTTCCGTCTATTCCGATATATTGGAGAAGTTTATAAAAAGGTTTGGATTTGAGTATCGCAGTTTGAATCCCGCAAAAGGCAAAGTGTATGAAACAACGATAGAAGCATTAAAGAATAATCCGTTTGTGAAAAAGAGATATTCTCATTTTTGCAAATAAGGTTATGGTTTGGCGGTGAAGTATGCTTAATGGCGAGTGTTGGATATTTCTGACTCATCATAGTCAGGATATCAAAAAAGTCCGATTAATAAGAAATGAATTTGAACGTTTGGGACATAATCCTTTGGCGTTTCATCTTAAATGTCTGAACTCTGATACAGAAGAAGGAAAAAAAGAATTAGACAGCTTAATAAAACGTGAAATTGACGCCAGACAGTGGTTTATATTTTGCGACAACCCATATTTGTATTCCGAGTGGGTTGAGATGGAAAAGGCGTACATAATAGACCAAGGGAAAGACTTTATTTGGAAAATAGATATTACTGCTGATACGGAAACCATTTTAAACAAAGCAAGAAAAATCTGCATGGATATAGAAGTGTTTATCTCCTATGCGCATTGTGATCGTAAAAAAATACAACCTTTGATAAAAGCACTTTCTGATAGGGATTATTCTGTGTGGACTCCCGAAAGCAGAATTAATGTAGGCGACAATCTGACTGAGCAAATTTCCGATGCAATAATTCGCTGCGCTTACAAAGGATTCTATATCGTCGTCATTAGCGAAGAAAGCATAATGTCATCGTTTGTAAAAGATGAGCTTGCTTTTGCAACTTCGCAAGGGGCTTGGATTGTACCTGTTGTTATTGGAAATCCGAGCATACCAGATGATACCCGTACATGGATAGGCGAATATCAACAACTTCGTTTGAACCCAACGGAAAATGATTTTAACCAGGTGGTTGATATGCTCGATTCCGTGCTAGAAAAGAAAATTGCCAATCTGTCTAAAAACAGCAAGTAGGTGTGTAATCTGATATGAAGAAAAAGATGTTCATTAGCTATAGTCACGAAGATTCCAGCAAAGTTAAAAAATTTGCATTTCTTCTTTCTCTGCGTGGCTTTGATTTATGGATGGATGAAAAAAATATAGCAAATGGTGATGGCTATACCACAAAAATTTTGAACGGAATTCATGATTCTGATATATATCTTGTTTTCTTGTCCGAGGCAGCATTAAAATCTGCCTGGGTAGGAGCAGAAATAGATTTTGCTCTTCGTGAAAAAATCGAAAAAGGAAGACTATTAATAGTACCCGTTTTGCTTGAAGACGTTGAGATACCCGTATCACTCTCAAATATAGATTATTTAGATGCAAGATTCTCAATGCAAAAAGCGATTGAAGAATTTTCAGAAAAATATCACGGAGAAAAGATAGAACATACCAAAATTGTTGTATCAAGTATAGCATTTTCTATTTCAGAGGACACGTCTATACAAGTTGGTCCTTTTCATGAATCAATAACAATGGATGATCTGAAAGAAGATCGAGAAAGGGTGTTGTCAGATTTGCGAAAAAAAGCATATGGCATCTTGATGAATTTTGTTTCTGCTGATGACTTTGATTTTCAATCTGAAAAGCCCAAGTTTACTAATGGAATATATGAAGAAAGCGTAATAAAAAAAGAAGGAAGTACAAATGGGAGTATCCGTGAATGCGTTACTGTTGAGACGGTTGTATATAATCCATCTATGATGAAGGTAAACAGATTGATGAAAGAACGCTTGGAGGTTTTAAATATCAATGCTATTGCCCTCGGCTTTTCAATACCTCTGAAGGATGGAGAATCGATGCTGGATGTTGGGAAAAGATGTTTTCAGAAGATTCAAGAAGACTACGTAATACTCTCATATGACTCTTCAGATGGTGCAAAAATAGAAATAGCAGAGGATTTCTATCTCTCCTTGCTTTTTTCTGATGATATTTTGAAAGTAAAACTATCAACAAAATATCGTTGGCAATTTGAACGAAAAATGAAAGATTTCTCAGTCTTTGAATTTATTAACAAACTACTTGAGTAACTTTGGATTAAATATTTGATTGTAAAGATAAGCAATAAGCAATTATTGAGATGTGGATTTCAAAATTGTTATGGAATATGAATTTAAAACTAACACAGGAAAAATCCGCCTCACCTGTTGCGCATCACATATAGCAAGGATATAGGAAATATACACTATCCATGGAGGAAAATCTATCATGAGAAAAGATGAACACGATAACAATTTAGAAAGCCAAATAACCGAAAACATTTTGTCAGAATTAAATGCTCTGTTTGATAACACCGGTTTTGATAGGGAAAATGACAAAGCAAATAATATTTTGGCTTTAAATGAAGACGGTCATCAGGTTGAATATGAAGTCATAAATATATTTGCATATAAGGAAGATTTGTTTGCCGTATTGCTTCCAGCATATATGCAAAACAGTTTTAGCCCCAATGATTTTGTAATTAAAAAAGTGGAAGATAATCCATATGAGAGCTCTACTGATGATTTTTTAGGCGAATCTGATAACAAATCCATAGATGACTTATTCGAAGAATTAAAAAAGGATTTTGAAGCAGGTTTTAGTTTCCCTGATTTAGATGACAAAGAAGAATGATAAGATAATTATCGATCTATAGCCTACGTCAAGATGGCATTCCCAATTATCTATATGTTTTTCAATAATAAACGATAAGTTTCTATAGGAGGATATCAATGTTAAAATTGAGAAGAGCTGACGAAATAAACATGTCAAAAAAAGCTAGAGTGTTATTTTGTTCTCATCCGAACGATTTTAATCTATATTTTGAAACTGTTTCCAGAGATATACACTCCTTAAACAACTGTGACATTTATTATTATGAAAACGGAATCCTTTCGATTTCAGACGACTGGGAATCCGATTGTTTTGCCATAAACCTTATAGTTATAGCCATATCTGATAAGTTTTTATCTGAAGATAACTATGCTAGAAGAGTATACTTCTTTGCTCAAGACAAATCCATTCCGGTTTTGCCAATAATGATGGAAAGAAATTTGGAGCAAAAATTCAATAGCGTCTGCGGGCAAATTCAATTTTTGGACAGAACAAACGATGATCCAACAAGTTTGCCCTATAAGAAGAAACTTGAGGATTACTTATCGGCAGTTTTAGTTGGCAATGAATTAGCAGATACAGTCAGAGCGATGTTCGATAGACACATCTTTTTGAGCTATAGAAAAAAAGACAGAAAATATGCGCAAAAATTAATGGCTGAAATCCATGGCAATAAAGAGACAGAAGATGTTGCCATATGGTATGATGAATTTTTACAGCCGAATGAAAATTTTGATGAATCAATAAGAAGTGCAATAAGCAAAAGCGATCTTTTTACTCTCGCAGTAACCCCCAATATTGCAAATGAAAACAATTATGTCATTTCCAATGAAATACCAACGGCTATTGAAGAAAACAAAAGAATTCTTCCGGTTGAACTTGTTGATACCGACAAAGCACTTTTCGAGAATTATGAAGTTTTAAAGAGCCTTCCGGAAACAGTAAGTATTACCGATACAGAAACTTTTACCAAAACTCTAATAAAAGCACTTTCTCATGTAGCCAGACAAGAGCACGGCAATGCTCCGATGCATATGTATTACTTGGGAATTGCCTATTTGTACGGTATAGATGTTGAAATAAATAAAAACAAAGCCGTTAGATTGCTTGAATCAGCGGCTGAAAAAGGTGCTGCCGATGCAGCAAAGGAATTGGTTCGATTATTCTATTATGGATTTCATTTGAAAAGTGACTACACTTCAGCAGTTTGTTGGCAAAAGAAATTGATAAAAATTCATATAGAACAGCTAAAAAATAATGACAGCGATTTGCTTAAACTTGAACTTGCTAACGAATTAAGATTCCTAACCGAAATAGAGAGAAATACTGCAGAGGAAACAGACAGTATTGATAATATGATTGCATATTGTGAAAAATCTATCGAGATTTGCAATAGAATTAAAATAAGAGATGGAGAAAAAACAATAGCAGACGAGGAAACAATAAGCCGAGTTATTGATTGCAAACTGGAATCTTCTCGTTCACTTGCCATTTTATATGAATTGAGCGGTAATTTCACCAAAGCGTTGGCGGCTTACGCAGTTGCCATAGAATTACAAAAATCCATAACTGAATCTGATACAGCAATAGATTTTGATACTAAGGATTTAACCTTGCTATCGAACAATTATAGGTTGGCAAACCTATATTATGATATAGGAATAATGCACCAAAAAGAAGGTGACTATAAATCAGCAATAGATGAAATGTTGAAGTCGCTTGAAATATATCAAACAATGTCAAAAACCACCTCTGCTTTTTTGTCATATGAAGCAGGCGTTCATGGCTCTTTAGCACATGCGGCTTCATTTGTGGACGTTGAGTTATCAGAAAAGCATAGTGTTATAGCGGTTGAAATCTGCGAGAAGCTTTATGCCGAAAACCCGGAATCCTACGAATTAAACTATGCCAGATCCTTGCTTGATCGGGCATATGTATTAACCGAACTTGGATCATCTTACCTTGACGAGATAGAAGATCTATGTCTAAAATCTGAGAGAATTTACGAAAAACATATTAACGAGAAAGCTTACATTATTCTTATTAATTATGTTAATGTTCTTTACAAGTTGGCCGGTGTTTATCGTAAAAAATACATATTGGACAAAGCAAGCCGATATTATAATAAGGCCATCAGTTATGAACCTGTATTTTCATCTTCAAACATCACAAATGAAAGCGGATTAACTTTTGCCCATTTGTTTTTTGATTATGCTACGTTTCTTGCTATTGAACCGAGTTTAGAAAGGTTAGTTAAAGCAAAAGAATATTTGGAGAAAGCACTCTCTTTGTTTAAATCATCCGGCAGTTTGGGCCAAAAATATATTGACGAAACAAAGGAAGCAATAACCAACATTCAAAGTTGGCTGTCTAATTACAGTGGTGAATCAACCGCCGAAGAAACGGAAAGTGATGATGTTAAGAAAGCATTTATGAACTTTCAATTTTTCTATTTCAAAGGCGATGAAGCCGAAAAAGAAGAAAACTATGAAAAAGCGCATCGCATGTATGAGTCGGCATGGAAACAGCTTATGATAATTGAAGATATTAAAGGTGAAGTGGGCGTTGTTGAAAAAACGGATATACTTGATAGATTGGCTGTGTCGTGTGAAATGACCAAGGAATTACGTTTGGCTAAGTTATATTACACAACAGCCGCAGACATGGCATACGAGAATGCAATTGGAAACCCTGAAACTGAATATATTGACCTGTGCAAGTGGTTATTAAAAAAAGTAATTGATTTCTGTGGCGATTACGGATACGAGGCAGGCGCACGGATATATAGGGAGAAACTAAGTGAAATTACCAGACTAACCGCACACGAGGATGATATTGAAGAAACAATAGATTTACCTGATGGAAAAGGAAATATTGTTCCATTTAGAGTCCTTGATGTTATAGAGTATAAACAAAAACAATATGCAATTCTCGGTCCCGCTTCAATGGATCTAATAAATCGCAACTCTCTACTGATTTTACAATTAAAAACAAATTTTAAAGGGGAATTAACCCATGTTGGTGTAACTAAAACGTCGTTAATAGAAAAGATTTATGAAGCATTTAAGAGTAGTAATACAGATCGGTACAGTTTTGCTGATTAAAGCAAAAGCAAAAGAATGGTATTAACGATTGTTTGACTATCCGCGTCATATTTTGGAGGCAAAATAATGGACAAGCAATATAATATTGAAGATGAAATTGAAATAATCAACGAAATGATAAATTGTGCAGTAGATCACGGCGGTGATAACGGCGGCGCATATTTTTCGTGCGGAGAATGGCTTTGTGAAGCGATAGAAGAATGGCTTGCTTTTAGGAATCTTCAAGACAGATATATTGTAAAAGGCAGATTGACTGGAAACTTAGAAAGAGATTATACAATTGTGAAGAAAAAGGAAAAGATTGATTGAAGACAGTATTTGATATGTATATTGTCTAAAAGCGTCTGTTAGAACATGATAAGTGTTGGGGGAAATCTCTATGCAAAAATGCCCGTTTTGCGGATCTGAAGATATATACTTCAGCAAGAAAAGAAAAATATTCGTTTGTGAGGATTGCGATAAGACGTTTTCAGAACAACAACTCTCTCAAACAGAAAAGGCTGCCGTTTCTGACGGTGGTCTTGAGTTGTTTTTCAGTTACGGGCACGACAAAAACCGTTTGCTTGTAGAACGTATCAAGCGTGATCTGGAGCAAAGAGGACACCATGTTTGGATTGATACAAGCGAGATAAAAGCCGGCGACCATTGGCGCGATGACATACTTAACGGCGTTCTTAATGCTTCAAGTGTTATTGCTTTTTTATCGGAACATTCTACAAGGAATCCTGGCGTCTGTCTCGATGAATTAAAAATCGCTGTTTGCGTTAAAGGCGCAAATATCAAAACGGTTCTTTTAGAGACTGAAACCCGTATTAAGCCTCCGGCTACAGTCTCAGACATTCAATGGCTCGATATGAGCGAATGGCATGAAATCAAGGCGGCTTCTGCATCTGATTTCGAACAATGGTATAAGGAAAAATTCGCCGAGCTATGCAAGGCAATAGAATCCAGTGAATCCGTCGAATTAAACGGTGATATACACATCTTAAAAACCAAACTTGCTCCGCATCTTAATTCAGACAAGGAGTATAATTTGCTTTCTAAAGAGTTTTACGGCAGAAAATGGCTGGAAGACTATATTGAAGAGTGGCAGGACAATAGATCAACAAAAACGTTGATATTATATGGAAGACCCGGAACTGGAAAAAGTGCATTCAGTGTTAATTATTCCCACTATAATTCTGATGTATACGGTTGTTTTTTATGCGAGTGGAACCGGGAATATACTACCAATCCTAATAAGCTGATCAGGACTATGGCCTTCCGGCTTGCAACAAAACTTCCAGATTATCGGAGTTTACTGCTCCGGCAACTTGATTCTGACGTCAGTCTTGATGAAATGAATTCAGAGACACTGTTTGATTATCTGCTGACATATCCCCTGTCAAATCTTGTGGACGGCAACCGTGAAACGGGTATTATTGTTGTCGATGGATTGGATGAAGCGGAAACTGACGGCGACAATCCGTTGGCCGAAGTCTTTTCCAAATGTGTGGAAAGACTTCCGAGATGGATTCGTTTTGTTTTTACCAGTCGTCCTGAGAGGAGTGTTACGAAGTATTTTCAGACGAGTGAGGCTATTGATATTACAGAAGGAATGCCTTCCGGATACAATGATATTATGGCATATCTTGTAAAGGCTCTTACGGAAGAACTGCGTCAAACTTCAAATAAACTCGAGACATTAAACAAAATCTGCGAATTGAGTGATGGTGTGTTTTTGTATGCGGAGATGCTGGTAAATGATATTAAAAACGGATTTGTAAAGATGTCAGATATCGGTTGTTTCCCAAAGGGGCTTAATGCGTTTTATCGTCTATCAATGGAACGTAAATTTCCGAACCGAAATGCCTTTGAAGAGGTTCTCGGTATTATAGAATTATTGACACTTTCGGAAACGATACCGGAAGAGCTGGTCCGCAATGTACTGGGATTATCTCGGTACGCATTAATATATCGTTTAGATAAACTCGGCTCCTGGGTTAATCGATACGAAAATGATAATCAATATTGGCTTGGTTTTTCTCACAAGTCACTAAAGGATTGGTTTGGCGATAGAAACCAAAGCGGCGATTATTTCGTAGATTGCAAATCCGGAGCATTACGGTTGGCTCGTTTCTGTAAGCAACACATTGAACATTCCTTCAACACCAATGTTTTCGACCGATCTCTGGAAGATTACATTAAAAGTAATATTGGTTCTTATTATATTACAGCAGAAAAATATGATGAACTGGAAAACTTTTTATGCTCTCATTCTGATGTTCTAAATCCTTATTGGCGTGTTTGGAATCAATTTCCGTTGTCTTGGAATCATACCGCTCTGCTGGATCACTTTTGGCAGTCGGATTCGAGAAACGAGTTTTTACACCGCTTACAAAGAGAAGGAAGTGTGACTTTCCTGCTTTGGATATTTAGTCTTGCCGAAAAGCAAATAGGGATAAAAAAATTTGATAACGAACTGGTTGCGGTATATATGGATATCGTGCATATGTCCGGTGAGTACGCAAGAGCGGTTAGTATTGCGGATCGGTATTTGGACGGCAGATATAGCGAAGTGGCAACGAATGAATTCATCGCTATGCTTTGCGTCCGCAGACTTCATCATTCGATGTTCTACAAGCCCACTACCCGGCTGCTGGAAGATGCAATGTCGCTCTATTCACAAATCGGTGAAAATTTACCGATAGTCCATAATGAACTCCTGTTTTTAATCGGCGGTAATTTAGGGGTGCTTCACGGTGATTGGGAATTTTGTAAAAAGTGGCTTGATAAATCTGTCGCTTTTGCCAAAGAGCATAGACTGGATGATTTTAATAAACGGAATGCCCGAAAAATTGCCGATTATTATTGCCATTTGGGTAAATATGAAAGAGCAGAACAGATGATCAAAGATAATCTTCTCGACGATATAAAGATAACCGGTAGATATGAGGCGTATCTTGTTGGGGCACTGGCAAATATTTATACCTGTATAAGTAATGATGATGAGGCTATGATCTGTTACAATCAGCTTCTTGAATATACAACGGCAAAAGGAATTGTTGGATGGAAGGCGCATGCGAATCTGGGAATAGCCAACGTCAATTACAAACTTGGGAATCTAAAGGAAGCCGCCGATTTTGCTGCAAGGGCAAAATCAATATACAACAAAATTCATCAGGAATGGGGAATTATAATGAGCGATGCTCTTTTAGCAGCCTGTGAAAGCAGAATGGGTATTGCCCCCATACGGATAGCATGTAGTGAAGCTATAAAACGAGCTGAAAGAATGCAATACGAGTCATGCATCGCATCGATTGAAGAATTATGCAAAGGTACGAATAATTACTTAAAACTGTATTATCTGTAAAAAGGAGAGAGCTTTATGGGAAATATAATAAAGATAGACAACGCTGAAATTTTAAATGCTTTGAAAAATACGACCAGACAGTATTTCGTTGGAAATTTATCAAGGCCGCAAACAATTACTTTTATTAAAGATGATAGGCTGGAAATCGGAATTTCAAGCTATCCGGAGTACTTCTCCGAACAGCCCCATATACATGGCGTTGCCACTGAGTATCAGTATATGATAAACGGGTGGACTGAATATATGAATTTAGAGACCGGGACAATTCATGTGTTTAAAAAGGGGGATTTTTACGCCATCGAGCCCAAAACTTCATATTCACAAAAAGTGAAAGCAGGGACCGATATACTATTTATTAAAGTTCCATCAATAAACGACAAACAGCTTGTAGAGATCGGTGGAGAACAGTTGAAGTGGCTTGGTGAAAGACTGAAGACCGTTAGAACCGACTATTACTATCGCAACGATGCTCCTATAGCCAACTCAATTAAACCGGCTTCAGCTGTTGCAATTCTCAACTCAAATCGGGAATTGCTTATGCTGCACCGCAAAGACAATAAGAAATGGACAATGCCCGGTGGGACGATGGAATTTGGCGAAAGTTTAACGGACTGTGCATTGCGGGAAGTAAAGGAAGAAAGCGGACTGGATGTTGTAATTAAAGACATTATCGGAACTTATACAGATCCTAACATAAGAGTTGCGTATTCTGATGGCGAGGTTCGTCAGGAGTTTACTATTGTATATTATGGAGAAGCGTTGAATTATACCGTCTCCCTTGATGATGAATCAAGCCAATTTGAATGGGTTCCATTGGATAAAATACTTGATTTGCCGTTGGCTGATTCTCAAAGACGAAGAATCAAGGATGTCATCGAATATTTGAATTCAGGCACAAGAAAAATGATATAGAGGAACTATTATGCCGATAAGAATATGTGAAGACAATTTAAAATGTATTAGACTTATAAAATGAACAGATACTGTTATTGGTTGCTAAACGAAAATGAGCAAAAAATATATACACAGATTAACGATGGCATTACAAACTTATCTTCTTTCATAAGAACGGATATCACTTCTAAAGACAATCTTTCAAGTATTATCCGTTCGGTCTTAACGGATCATCCTCAATATTTTTGGTTCGAGGGCAGAGTGTCAGCGGCAAATGAAAAAGATTGTATTGTTGTAATGCCGCAATATCTATATGACTGTGCTGAAATAAAAACAGCAGAGCAGCATATAGAAAACGTTTTGCTTGAGATTGATTGTTGTCAAATGGCAAACGATTATGACAAAGCAAAGGCAGCGTATGATTGGCTCACGGAAAATGTCTGCTATTCGATAGAAAACGGCGGTCAAAACATTCATAATGCGCTTATTGAAAGAAAAGCAGTTTGCAAAGGGCTCTCCAAAGCATATCAGTACCTATTGTTAAAACTTGGGGTGTTTTCTACATTGACTGATGGAACAATCGACGGTGTTGCCCGTCATATCTGGAATATTGTAGAAATTGATGGAGCTTATTATAATGTCGATATAAGTATGCGTTACTCAAATTTTAACTACCTTTTTGATGGTCAGCAAAGTATTGATAAATACAGAATGTTTTTAAAGTCTGATGCAGAAATGAAACGCACCCACAAATGGTACGATTCGGGATGTTGTCCTCGTTTGTTTTGCAACAGGATTTACAAGAAGGATGTATTATGAATATTAGAAGATGTGAAAACGGTCATTTTTATGACGGGGATAATTTTGGTAAATGTCCGCACTGTTTAAGTGATGACGAATCAATGAATCTGCCTGAAAAGTTCAGAAAGTTAGGGAGTTTATCCCGCCTGGACAAGGGGTCAACGTCCCGCGTGTATAGAATTGATTCAGAGTCTCATCTTGTTCTCAAGGCGATCAACTGCGGTTCAGATAAGAATAAATACAATAACGCTTTATATGAAAAACGCATTATAGACGCCTTAGGGCAAAGTGACAGAGTCGTGCCCGTTTTGGATTTTGATGTTGTTGAATCACAAAATGGTGAAAAAACCGTATACATACTAGAAAAATACTGCACCCCGTTAGAACAGGTTGTTTCAACAAATGACCTTTCCAAAAAGAAATTACTGAAAATTGCCATTGATCTTTGTGAGGCGGTTCAAGAAGTGATTTCTCATGGGGTATTTCATCTTGATCTTAAACCTAAAAACATTTTTCTTTCCGATGAAAATAAAGTGATTCTTGGGGACTTTGGCTCGTCTTTGTTGGCAGGTGGTTTGGCAAGGAATCGTTCTGTGAGAGGCACACCGGAATATATGGCTCCGGAGGTATATCAAGAGCATCATTGCAGTGAATACTCCGAAATATATTCAATTGGTTTGATTGTGTACTATTTGCTTAATGAACGGAAACTGCCTTTTGTTGAAGATGTTACTAACAGTAAACAAAGAGAACTGGCAACGTATAAGCGCCTTGCTGGTACAGATTTTCCGGCACTCTCCATTAGCCCTCGTATTGACGATAAAATTAATTCATTCGTAAAAGATGCGTGTTCTTACAAATCAGAGAGTCGAACAAAGAGTATTTCGGATTTAAAATCTGGACTTGTTGAGATTGTGCAACAAATGGAAGATTATGACGAGTCTGTCAAAAATAGTGTTCCGACTCTCAAGAGAGTTCTGCCAATTATTTTTATGATTGACACTTCGGGAAGTATGGAGGGAGAACGCATTGCCCAACTTAATCAATTAATGCGTGACGCACTAAACATCTTGACGGAAAAAGCGGAAGAACTCGTTGACAGTGAGATAAAAATCGCCGTGTTGAGGTATTCAAACGGTTGCGAGTGGTTAACAAAGGGGCTAGTTGGAGTCGGTGGTTTTCAATGGAAGGATTTAAACGCCAGAGGAATTACTGATTTTGGAGCAGCGATAAGGGAGCTTGATTCAATGCTTTCCAGAACCGCTCTCTTTGGTGATGTTACCGGGTATTGCATTCCGATTATAATTAACATAACCGATGGAGCTCCAACAGATGACTGGGAAAAAGAGTTTAAGCGAATAATAAAGAATAAGTGGTTCAGCGTTTCCAGAAGAATATGCGTTACTATTGGAAATGATACGGATCCAGACGTGTTGGCTAGATTTTGTGGCACAAATGAAACTGTTATCAGAGCAGAGAATATTTGCGCGTTGAGAAGTTTGATTGCCGGCATGAGCATATCTGCTTCAATGTCTAGCGGTTTTTCAGTATTTCCAAAGAATGAATGGAGCAAAGATTCATGGGAAACGGATCCCGTAGCAATAACTACGGCGCTTCGATCCCAACACGGTACAAATGATGATTCGGAATGGGATGACGGTTCTTGGGATGTCGACTCTTTTGCTACATCGGTAATGCTTCCATCAAGCAAAGATGATGATGCTTCACAAAGAAGGCGTAGGCTTGCTGAAGCGTTAAGAAACGGACAAAACCTATTTATAGATACCGACGGAAATACACAAATAAATGTTTTATCAAGTCCGATTAATAATTCAGACGATTACGAGGGAATCACCGTACCAAGTGGGAAACTTGCCGGAGGTATACCCCGTTGCCGAGTATGCGATAAGGCAGTGTTTTCAGGGGCGGAATTCTGCCCGTATTGCGGCACAAAAATCACAATCGAAAAACCGGTTGTACAATTGTCTAAAGTGGAGTTTTCTGCGGTTGCTCCTAAACAACTGGTAAAAGGTGAGTATTCAATTATTGATATCATAATGTATGAGGATTCCTGCAGACATATTGTTGATGAAATCCGCAGACAATCAGATTCGGAAACTCAAGAAAGGAAATCCGGAAAGATAGCAGTTCAGGAGGAGGCAAACATTAAAGTAATCTTGTCTTCAAATGATATTGAAATCAATGAAAACGAAATGACCGGTGTGTGGCAAGGCTCATATCTGAGTTTTTCTTTTTCGATCTACTTGCAGGAAAACTACAGAAAAAAGCAAGTTCTATTTGTGGCAAAGATTTTTATAAACGATATTATTGCCACAAAGTTAACATTTGTCGCCAGGTGCTCCTCTTTGTTTGAGCAAAAAATCAATATTAGCCGTGAAGACGTGTTGACCGCTTTTATATCCTATGCAAGTCAAGACCGTAAAAAAGTTGCCACCATAGTTCAAGGGATGCAAAAAGCCCGCCCTGATATGGACTTATTCTTTGATGTCGAAAGCCTTAGAAGTGGTGAAAATTGGGAGAAAGCTCTGTTTCATGAGATAGAAAAAAGAGATGTGCTCTATCTGTGTTGGTCGCACAATGCCAAAGAATCTGAATGGGTAGATAGAGAATGGAGATATGCATATTCTCAAAAAGGAATCGACGGAATTGAGCCAATTCCTATCGAGTTGCCGGAGGAATGCCCTCCCCCACAAGAATTAAGCGGAAAGCACTGGAATGATAAGCTGTTGTATCTAATAGGTCATTTAAACAAAAAATCGCCAGAAGAACAACCTCAAAGCACAACGCCCGAATGGGACGACAGTTGGAACTGAGGGTTCGGGGTTGAATAGCAATGCAGGTCAAAAGAGCCAAGGAAATTACTCCCTGGCTCTTTTTAATGAGTTTGTTCGTCCGTTTTCTCTGCTGCCTTAAAGAATTCTGAGGTATCTTCAATGCTTTTTCTGGTGGTAACTTGCGGCTGACGGTCATAATCAAATTTTTTCTTCAAAATGCCCAACAACTCCGCTATTTTGGGAGCATCAAGATCCGAAAATTCTCTAATAAACGGGTGCTTCTTGGCAAGGATGTGCTTATGGGCCGAACCGGTTGACTGTTCTTTATAGGTCTGCACTTCGCTTTTGTTCGCAGATTCCCAACCGCGGCTCAACATAAATCCGTTCCATCTGGCTTGCTCCAGGGCAGCCAAGTCCTCAAGCTTTTCTTTATACACTTCTTCGAACTTTGTTTCAATATCCGGTGTTTTGAAAAAGCCAAAGTTCAAATAGTTATCCTTATCATTAAAGAATACACCTGCCGCAAAGAAACGATAGCACAGACCGATAGCCGTAGATAGCGAGGAATCGGCATTGTAGGAATAGCTGTAAAAATCGTTTTCTGCCGCTCTCTCTTTATCCCCGTAGTATGATTTGTGAATGCGGAGAGCGAAATCATTAAGCACGGGATGATTAATCAGATTTTCGTAAGAATAGGTTTGGGCCGAGATCCCGACCGGGAATAAATCGTATTTATTGAAGTACGAGTTCCCGGAAGCCTGTCCGGAAAGAGTCAGATGACTAGCAAGATATGAGTTTTGCTCATCAGAGCACCTTACGGCGATAAATGGAGTGCGTTTGTATGTGCCTTCACTTCTCAGCAGCCATGTTCTAAGCTCGGCGGAAAACCTTATGTTCTCAAGATCGTCTGCATAATCCACAACGAAGTAATTCGCTTCGAGAAGTGAATTAACTATATCTGTATCAAAAGTACTTTTACATTCTCCGCTAAGCACCTCAGCACAGGTCTTACCATAGATATAGCTCGGGAAGTCTGTATCTTTTATGCTGCATTTAATGAATTCAGGGCGTATGCATGAAATATGAGGATTGTCATTGTATATACCGGGGCACTCCTGATGCAATCTGTTTTCAAGAATATCGGCATTTTCTCCAAGCATAGTTATTTTTATATCATGACTTGACCCCAAGTATGCGCAGGCGATGCTTTCTTTTATGAAGTTATAGTTCATTTCCGAACTTCCGAAAAGCACAACTTCGGTTTTGTCGTTGCCCTTTTTTAATGCCGGCAGGAAAAGCGGAGCTTCGCAAAGCAGCTTGTGAACGGTATCTCTGTCCTCATCCGTTATATGTACTTTAAAGTAGATGTCGGATCCCATATCGCTGATGTTTGCGTCAATCAGCATTGAGGCCGTTTCGTATTTTGCTTTCACAAAAATCTCAATGGTATCTATTATTCTCCATCTTTCTTCTTTTGCTTTATCCAAAACAATATTAAACAGTTTGTCAAGTAGAATCAGACACTCGTTCAGGTTCTTTTCTTCGTCTTCGCTCATCAGAAGAAAGACAAGTCCGGAATGAGGAAAATCGGCCACGGCTTGTGACCCTATGAATTCTTCTATTCTAGAAACTCTGTTTATACCTTTTTTATCTGTTATATCCGGCGTGTACATCACCCAAGTTTCGCTCGGAAATGTAGAAACTGCCGTGTAATTGTTGCCGGTAAAGGAATTTGCATAACAACAAGGTGCGTTTTTATTATTAATAAATGACGGAAAAGAGTTCCTTTCGTTGCGTTTTTTTCGGGCAATTTCCTGTCTCGCTCTTTCATTTCCCCTTTTTGATGCCGCCTCATAATACTTATTAGCCTTTTCTTCATCGCCGCGTTTTTTTGCAAATCTTCCATGCAAATATAGGCACTTTCCTACATCGTCAACATCGTTTCTCCGCTCATGTTCAATGATATAATTAATCTTTTTGAGTAAAGTTTCTGCTGTAACATCGTCAAATACACAAGTACCATCTAGATATAGGGATGTGACTTCAATAACAGCTTTTGCATAGTTTTGTGCAAAGGCTGTTTTTAAATATCCTAGTGCATCTTCAGGGGAGCTTTCCTTGAGTTTGTCATAAAGGGAATAGTAAACAGACAGATCTGCCTCACCTGTGCGGATGCATTTATTTAAATACTCTATACCTTTTGACTGACCGTCTTTACCCTTTTCATCGTCCGATGAGAAAAGATTATATAGAGAAGTTCCGAGAATCTGATATGCGAGTGCTCTGGCTTCATTTGAAGCTACTGTTTCGTATTCTTTCAGCCACTCTTCAACAGTTTTTATCGCACCCTCGTAGTTTGTATTTTCAAAAAGTCTCCGAGAATCAAACAACCGCTCATAAGGGGGTGAGATTAAGTCGGGGTTCCAAATGCACTCCATTCCTGTGCGACTGAGTAGATAGGTTTTAAATGAAGGGTTTTTCCCAAAACCATCGCTTTTATAACTCATCGATCTAAGTCCAAGGATACTTGAAATAAAGAAATTGGAAATAACCAATATAATTGCGTCGTTGTTGCCGCTCTTTCCTTTCTCAATTAAGTGTAAAAATTCTTCATTTGATTTAGGAGATATTTCATTGGGGACTATTGTTTCATTACCAACAATAGAAAGGTATTCGAGCAACTCTTGATTTGCGTGTAAATCTTTTACAGTTAGTTTTTTAGCAATGTGCTCTTGTGTTAGATTAATAAATTTTTTCCAACCTAATTCCGAATAAATTTCATATATGAAGTTTGTGATAATGTTGTCATTATACTTGAGCTGGAGGAAGTGGGCATAGTGATTTTCTTCTCCAGTAGTGCCTTTTTTGCTTCTTTTGGCTAACTTAAGACTGTCGTCTTTCTGCTTAATTAATTCGAGTATTTCCTTTGGGAGGATAAAAGAAAAAACCTCTTCATAACCGTGGGGAATCTTACCCAATTTGATGAGCGGTTTATTACTAAAGAATTTTGTGTATTCATTTCCGCAAAAAAGATCCTCAAAAAGATAAGAAACAGAAAAGCAATTATATTTTCCGCTTTTGTGCTTTGCAATATTATCGTGGACAAACAGCTTTTCGGGATCTGATATTAGTGATGTGTTTTCTCTTATTCCGATGTTTGTTTCTTCGTCGTAACCGGTATTAATCATTCTGTATAGTTCCTGCATATCAATCACTCCTAATATCAAAAAATTACTAAAAACCTTAACTATAATTGTAACCTATTTCATAGCCGCTGTCAATATCAGATGGATACATTGTTACAAGCGATTATTACATTTTACGAAGATATTGGGTTGCTTTTATTGCGATTTTGTTGGTATTGGTTTAACTAGTGTGAGCGAAAGGAGTGAGTATTTACTTTTCGGGATGGTTTAATGTTAATTGTTTTTACCGATCTTGCTAATACTCTTGGAAATCAACAACAAACAATGGACGGCAATATGGTTTAGTTGGAATGCTGACAAATTGCTCGTTGGATATACCCGCAAATATAATAAAAACAGAAACACGAAACGACATCATTAAAAAAGAGGGTTGAGAATGAAAACGGTTTGGAATGAAGCCTCAATTCGTTCAGAAATGGCAAGACTGGACAAAAGAACGGGATTAAAAGGCGCAGAACTGCCTATCAGTTTTAATAACGCAAGATGTACTCTTGGACTGTACGATTCGACTGGAGGAGGTTCTTTTAAGTTTTCAAATTATTATTTTCAAGATCCGAACTGGCCAGTTGAGTCTGCACTAGATGTAATCAGGCATGAGTATGCGCATCACATGGATTATGTGCTTTATGGTCACGGAGGGCATGGAGCCACATGGAAGTTGTGCTGCGGAATTGTCGGTGCTTCACCGATTCGCTGTTATAACGAAAGCCGTGCGGATTTTTATAGGCAGAAGCATCTTGAAGAGTCAAAAAAATCCGAGCACTACGACACATATAATATTGGCGACAAAATTGATCATCCAAAATATGGCGTAGGTGTTATTGAAGAAATTTCTGGGGCAGGCACCTGCCGTTGTATCTCTGTCAGATTTCAAGGCTCCGAATGTAAAAGGCTTGGACTGGGATGGGTAGACAGTAATTGCCGCCGAATTGGTTGATTATCAAACGACAATATCCAACAGACCGCATTATTATGCCCAATATTTTCTTGTTCTATCCAACATATGTATAATTTGTTGACATTCAAGACCAACGGCGTATAATTAACATCGAAAACAAATCCAACAAAAATTCAAACAATAAGGAGTGCTTACCAATGAAAAAGATTAACAACTCTTCAGTAAACCAAAAAGACAGAATCGTATGCGTCACTGTTACAGGTGCGCACAAGTTCTACTATCAACCCAGTAAATCAAAAGAGCGTCTTTACCTGTTCACGACAGAAGACTTCTCCGGCTCAGTTTTTGCGTACTTCCGTGACAACGGCAGATGCATGGGCGGACGCGGCTTCAGCCTTACCATTAAGGAGCTCTATGAAGACCGTAAGATGTACCGCAATCCCAAAATCGGGAAGATCTTCGACCGCTTACCTGGAATGATCGACTATGTGCTTCGCGAGAACGTTGAGCAGAAAGAACAGGATAAGCATAACAACAAAGTCAAAGATGCGGACAAGGTCATCTATGAAGACCGCGAACTCGCGGCTTAAGGGAGGTATACATTATGAAAAACAATCAGCAGAAAACAACACGCCTTTCCAGTCTCAAAAAAGGAAAGATCAAACGCGTCGGCTTCTTTGAAAAAATCGGACTCAAACTTGCCGGATATGCGGATGGCAAACGTAGCCTTCCCCGTGACGGTGTTTCAGGGTGGATGTCTCCCCATCTTGACAAGGAAGTCCGTTCTTATGACGAGTTTGCCAGTCGTATGTGGGGCCGTTTGCAGGTCGAGGAAGAGGAGGATTACGCCCGTCTCGGCGAATTGATGGACTCGATTGCGCATACCAAATCACTCCTTGATGAGGCTAAATCCGCGCTTGACGGAGCTGAGACAAAGGAAAAGTCGGCAGACAATTCGCGCAAGAAGGGCGAAAGTAAGCTGACAGATGCTCAGGTGTCTGCTAGACGTTCTAACGAGAAAGCAAAGAGGCTTGCTCCGCTCAAAGGTCGCGTAAGCTCTCTGCAAAGCAAACTCACTTCCGAAATCGACGAGTTTTCCCGGCTTCGCAACAAGATCATTGAGGATAACAATTCGACCAGAATGATCTGCAACCGCGTCAGAGACCATATCTATCAGAGACTCGATATCTACTGGAATGCCGCTCTGCGCAAACACACCGACAAAGCAAAGATGCCGGTTGTTCCGTGTGTCGAAGTTGCGTCCCGTTCCGAAGCCGTTTATATGGAGCCTCACAAGCTCCTTATGCAGAAAGCTGAAATGTTCAGCATTGAACTTTCAAACAATGAAGAAACCGAAGAGGAGGCAGCGTAATGTTCAACAAGAAGAAACAGCAGTCATTGTACAATTCGGTGGATGACAGCAGATCGACTGTATACGACTTCACATTAAGGTCGACACTGGTTGGCTTTGAGTCTTACCGCACAACCGAATACACGCTCTACCACAAGCTTGACGAGGAAGAAATGCTTCCCAAAATCGATGATCATCTTGAAAAACTTTTCGCCGGTTCCGTGGATGATGCCAATGGAGATATGCTCGATGAGATCATTTTCGGCGCCGCCAGGGAAGCTCTGCCCTACCTTTCCAAACAGCACATCGACCACAACGATACCATCCGTCGTTTCATAGTTCGCCGTACTGCGGACCGCGACGATATCCGCCGCATCAGGGACGAGCGCGTCAAGGAACGCGATACGATGCAGACGGAATACGACAAAATATGCAAAGCGCTTGAAAAAGCGGAGGAGGTTTAATTATGACAAAGGCAAAAAGCATTTTCAGCCGCGACCCCAACGGCGAGTTCATCTACAACGGACTCAACGCCCATACATCAAAGAAATATAAGGCGGATACTCCGCTGGACAAGTCATTCGTCCCGTATCTTATCATGCTCTTCTGCGCAGTAGTAGATGCTACCGTCTTCATCAATTTGTTCAAGTTGATCTCGTACGATAGCCCAGTTATGCTTGGCGTAGAGGTTGCGGGTTTCCTGTTTGCTTTTGATGCGGTTCCGCTCTATCTCGGCATTCAACTGCGCAGACTCAAGCAAGGTATCAGCAAGGACAAGTTCATCGTATGGATTGCCGTCGGTGTCTGTGCGCTGGCGTGCGTCCTGAACGTTTTCCTTAGGATCAGCACTATCGATCTAATGTCCCCTGATGCTGCATCCGCGTCGACCAGTTACTTCGGCACTGTTGCTGAACAGACAGCTTCAACCGAGGCTGACCCTGCAGCTATTGCTCTAACGGTGTTCGGCATCTGTCTGCCCGTGCTAACATCCTGCGGCAGTTTCTTCATCTCTTATCTGACCTATAATCCCCTCAAGGTGAAGAAACGTGCTGCCGAAGAGATGCTTACGGAAAAGACGGATGAAATCCGCCGAATCGATGCTTACATTGGAGAATATGAAGCGGATATCGATTTCGCTGGGCACCTCAAAGAGGACGATGAGGGCAAATATCTCGAGATGCAGAAATACCAAAAGGCACTTGTTCTCAGTTATGCGGACTATGTCCGTCAAAGACTGAAGGAGCATATCGGCGATCCCACATCGACGAATGTCCTTTCCGAGGAAACCTGCATTGCTATTCTCGAACGACTGGAGAAGGAACTTGCCGCCCTTGATACGCTTGAATGCAGCGAAACGGGCTGGCATTCCGAATCCGACGGCCGTACTTACATTTCAAATAATACTGCTGCTTAAGGAGGCAACATCATGAAAAAGACAATCTCTATTATTCTCATGCTTGCTTGCGTTATCGCACTCGTTTTCACTCTTGCCGGATGCTCCGGCAACGGTGTAAAAGCACCTGCGGAGAAAGCCGCTGTTTGCTACGTTATTGCCAATACGGCGAACTCCAAAGGTTTGAACTTTAACAGTCCGCTTGTTCAAGACACTGTATACAGCACTGTCAGAAATTACGGCTTTATTGCCGTTGTCAATGCGGACGGAAATCCCGAAATCGTTCATGCGGCAAGTTATGACCTTGATGACAAATACAAATCTGCATCAAAGGAGAAACTCGACATGGATGCACGCTCCAAAGCGACAAATATAGTCTTGAGTATGCAGAGTATCGTTGCGGATGATCCGGAGATCGATTATCTTGAGTCTCTTCGTCTTGCTGTGAGAACCCTTTCTTCCCTGAGCGGATATGACTCAAAAAGTATAGTCCTGATAGGAACAGGTCTCTCTACTGCCGGAGTGATGAATTTCAGCAACAATCTCATCTCTGCCGAACCTGATACCATTGTCAATCTTCTTAACGAGAAATCGGAAATCCCCGACTTCACGGGCATCACAGTATATTCACAGCAGCTGGGCGATGTAGCCGCACCTCAGCAGGAGCTTACAAGCGCACAGCGGATCAAACTTGAAAGAATCTACGGCGGCATTGTCGAAACCGGAGGCGGAACCTTTATCTACAATGACATTATTGCCAATCCCGTTGATGAAACGAAGCAGTATCCTTCTGTGACGCCTGTTAACCTTCCTTCAGACACGCCTATCTCATTTGAAGAAGTCGTATTTGAGGAAGATAACATCTTTGAAGAGCCTGTTTTCCTTACCGAAGAAAAAATCGGATTTGTTGCCGACAAAGCTGTCTTCCTCAATCCCGATGAGGCGAACGAGACCCTTCAGCCGGTTGCAGAATACCTGGTTAAGCATCCATCGGTATCCATCGTTCTCGCCGGAACAACAGCCGGAGACAAGGATTCGGATTTTACTTTGTCGCTTTCAAGACAGAGAGCGGAAACCGTAAAAAATGCGCTCGTTGAACTCGGAGTAAATGCGGACAGAATCATTGCCATCGGTCTTGGCTCGGAAAAAGACCCGTGGCATGTGTATAACGCCGGTTATGACGGAGCGGCGGCTTCCGGAAACCGCAAGGTAGTACTGCTTGATGCATCTTCGGGAAGAGCTGTTTCCATTCTTGGATTGAGCAGTCATTAACGTTCATCCGACAGACCGTTGTTCCGTTCGGTTGGACACAACATCAAATAACAAGATGTTATTGTATATCCGATTGTACAATCTGGATGTCTTCTGTGTTGATGGTTGGATAATCCGGAATTTACAATAGTGTCGTAATCAGTTCGGATAATAAATCAAGATTGATGAAAGGAGTGCAGACTATGTACCGAACGATTCTGTTAATTCTTTATCTTGCTGTATTGATCCCCTCAGTGACGCATCTAATCAGATATAGAGAAATACCGTCTTCGAGGAGATTGAGTGCAGGCTTGGGCGTATCAGGCGTTCTTCTCTGCCCCGTATGCGCAGGTTTTCTTTGTGAGCTGCTGACCTCTTTGCTCAGCGTCGGTCTGTTCCTGTTGATCATACTCGGCGGTATAGGACTGATGATTAAGTCGATTTTCAGATAGGAGGATTGTTATGGACGAAACATTAAACATTCTTGCATATGGCGGAATCGCGGTTCTTGTCATACTTCTGATCATCTTCGAAATCAAGGAAGGCAGAATCGGCAGGAGCCATACTCCGCAGAACGGAGGATATGAATACTATACAGAAAGCGGTGAGACACTCCGAGTACGTCACGTCTTTGGCTCTTTGTATAAGGCATATGTGTTCGGTTACTGCCCGGTAGCGACAAAGAAAGACCGGTTCGGGGTTTACTTCCCTGTTCGTGCACGCTCAGCTTCAGAGGCAGAGTATCTGATCGATGGGATATATCGAAGAGGAGGATGAAACACCATATGAATTATCTATGTATCACGGCTGCCAATCAAATTCATTACTTAAATCACAATTCTAAAGGAGGAACATCTGATGAATAATTTCGGTTATGTTTTTGCCACCAAAATGCTCGTAGAGGGCAAGAGAAAAGTCAGATTTATGTATCGTGAACAACCTGACGGTTCCAACGACAGCGGATGGAGATTCTTCTGCGGCGATGAAGATCAGGAATATGCAGATAATCCCGACAACGTCGGTATCTACGACATCAATACCATTCTTGAAATCGATGACAGCATTTTTCCGCTTCTCAACAGTCCTTTCGGAACGGCACTTGAACGCGAAGATGAGAATGCGCCGTTTGTGGCATCGGAAGACTTCTCGTTTGACGAGGAGGTCGACTGATCATGCTGCACAGACCGTATATACGGCAGGAAGTGCGGCAGGAAGTCGAGAACAGGGCTCAAAAAAATAGTAAGGGGCAGTTTTTGGACGCCAATACCCACAAGCCGATTGACGGCAAATACGACCTTGGGCATAAACCTGGGCATGAATTCTGGCGGGAAGCGGAAAAAGCCGAAAAAGAAGGACTGACCCAGGAACAGTTCAACAACAGAATGAATAACCCCGATCTTTATCATATTGAAAGCCCGCACGAAAACAGGTCGCACTCCCACGAGATGCCAAAGACTCAAACAAACAACAATACACAAACCCATAATAATGCCGATAAAGGAGGAAAATCGACAATGGGTAAAAACGAATTTCTGGATAGCATAAAGGTTGATCAGGCAACCATTGATAAGACAAATCAAGTCTCAAAGAACGCCGCCAAAAACATGAACAATCAATCCGGTAAAAAAGGTGGACAGGATAACGGCGGCCGTGAGCGTGGTGACACGGGTCCTCTCTCTCAAGGACGGGAATCCGGTAATAAAGGCGGTCCTGCTCCAACTCCTCAAAGCTCTTCGGGCAAGGGTCAATCTTCAAATGGTCAAAACAGCTCATCCGGTCATTCCTCCGGAGGTCAAGAATCTTCTTCAGGACACGGCTCCGCCGGCTCGAGTTCAAGTAGTGGACACAGCTCGGGCAGCTCGGGAACGGGCGGACATGGTTCGGGCGGTCAAGGCGGAGGAGGCCACGGTTCTTCCGGCGGTTCCGGCGGACATGGAGGGCACTGATATGATCAAGCATACATTAGAAGGACTTTCGATATTACAGTCACCGCCTCAGCTTCAGGACAGATTCAGAGCGCCGGTCGTCAGGCTGAATGACGGGCTGATTTTGGATGACAGCGTATTCGAATGTCCTACCCTTGTAATGGGACAGGTTGGATCAGGCAAAACCTATTTGATGGAAGAAATCATGACGCCGATTCTGAGGACTGCCGAAGATATGAATGAGAATGTGTTCATCTTCTGCGCCAAGAAGGATTTACTGAAATTCAAACGGCCTCAGGATATCGTTATATCGGTTGATTCGGCCGCACCGAATTCCTGCTGGAACATAATCAAGGAAGTTGCCGTCAGCCGTAATCCGGAACTTACCGCCAGGGACATAGCGAAAAGTCTTACAAAAGACCAGCGGTCGGATCTTCAACCCTTCTTTGAAAACAGCTGTAACGACCTTCTCTTCAATTCGATTATGGCTGTCTATGAGGACGGATTAAAGAAAGGTATTACATACACCAACTGGCATTTATTTGATTTCCTCGACAAGGTCTCATTAAACAGAGACGCGGAAGTTTCCTGGTATGACGTTGCGAGAAGCAGACCGAGATTTTCACACATTCTTGATTATCTCGGTGATGGTCTGGATCAGGGCTACGGTATCATATCTGAAATCCGCACGCTTATCCACGAGTGCTTCTGGGGCAGCTTTTGCTCCGACAAAGGACAGTTCTCGGCAATTGATGCTCTCAAATCGGGCGGTAAGCGTATCTTCCTTTACTATGATCACGCCAACGGTTCAGAGGCTTCTATAAAGGTGTTTAAGACAATCCTTAATCTTCTTCTGAAACACTCTGTCGATGAGGAAAACGGAAGAAGAACATGGTTCTTCCTTGATGAATTCAGTCTGTTGCCTGAAACGGGAATCATCGACTCTATGTCCCTCGGAAGAGGCGCGGGATTCAGGCTGTTTGCCTGCATTCAGTCGGCTCAGCTGATGACCAGACGCTATAAAGAGGATGATGCCAAAGCACTTCTCAGCCTCTTTCCCAACATCATTTGCCTTAAAGTGCAGGATGCCATGAGCCGGTCAATTCTTTCGGACAGATACGGCGAATGCCTTACATCCTATAGCTTTAACGCACCCATGCAGAAGGTAATACAGCACGCCGAACACAGAAAGGTAGTTGCCGATTACGATTTTACAATGATACAGAATAAAGGCGACGCACTTATGAGTATACCGAACCTGAGCGATTCACCGTTCTTCTATCACGGCTACAGAAAGGAGCTTGAAACTAAATGAAAAATACTTTCAGACCGTCCGAAATACCGGCACTCAGTGCACCGGTTACATCATCAAATCTTCGAAATGCCAGAAATCATCCTGCCGTCAACCTTGGCAACTGTACCCCGTTTCAGCTCTTCGAGAACACGGGGGTGTCTCCAAACGGAACGGTTTGCATCATCGGAAATCCGGCAAGAGGGATCGGGACAGCCAAGGCGCTCATACGCCGCAGTCAGAAACCTTTTCTCTTCCTCGGAACAGCAGCGGATAGTAATTCGGTATTCACATCCTTTAATCCCGAATGGACCAGAAACTCCGCGCAGGAAACACTGCCCCGCGGAAATGGCGCACTGTACTTCACCAAACCTTACGCAGCCTATCTGGAAATCTGCGAATACATAGAGGGCTGGGCGCAGAACCATTTTATCATCTTGCATCTCGGGAACGGTCTGCAAGCCGGCGCGGAATTAATGAATATTCTCAATGCAACCGGACAATCGCTCCTTTTCTGCGAGTCGGTTCCACAAAGTCTCCGCAGCAGTGATATGCGGACTATAACTCCGTTGGAATTCATGAAACAGATGCATTACCTTCTCGTTTTCTCTTCCGGTGCGGAAACAGGCGAGTTGATTCAGCTCCTTCCCAAGTACCAGTACGAAAGAGTAACGAATACCACGGGAATCAACACGTTCAAAAGCCGTTCCTTCTTCCATCCTTTTCACAGCCACCGCGGGCACGGTTTTTCCGCCAACCAATCAAGAACCCTCGAATTCAAGAAGGATGTCTTTGAAATGGATGATTTACAGAAAATATTCGGAGCGGGATATATGCTCGTATATAACGCCGGGCAGAATACCGTATTCATTGCTCAGTTGATATAAGAACAGAGAAACAATATGAACGGTTGGATAATCCGCAATGACAACTCTTTTGGTTGGACATCACGTTGGAACAAATGGATATTCAATCTATTTACGGTTGGATATGAAACAGCGTACAATAAAGACAACAAAAACAAGCGGATATCAATCCGCCGTCCATAAGGAGGACATGAAAATGAAAGAAAAAACCTATTCCGAAACAATCGCAAACGCAATCAAGTCCTATCTCAAGGAAGATGACTGGCACTTCTCCTTTGATGAGGAAACCGGACTGTTCCGGTTCGGATTGTCTCTCTCGAGCAAGATCAAGAAGATCAATTACATCGTTGACGTAAAGGAAGACGAGTACATCGTGTACGCTATTGCTCCCATCGGTGCCGATGAGGAAGACCAAAAGATGATGGCGAACATGGCTGAGTTCGTATGCCGTGCCAACTACGGTTTAAAGATGGGCAACTTCGAACTTGACATGAGAGACGGCGAGATTCGCTTCAAGTGCTTTGTCGACTGTGACGGCATTACTCCCACCGATGATATGGTGCGTCATAGTATTCACTGCCCTGCTGCAATGTTCAAGCGCTACGGTTCGGGGATCGTTGATATCATCTTCGGAAACGCCACCGCGAAAGAAGCGGTTGAAAAGTGCGAGAAAGCTACGGAAGATGAAATGCGTTCTCTTCTGAGTGAATTAATGGAAGGCGAAGGCGGAAGCGAGTTCGGCGAAATGCTTGCAAAACTCGCCGAGCGCCTGGGTATGCCGACGGAGGACGATGATGAATCCTCCGACACAGGCTGTGTACCTGCAACGATCAAAACCGACTTGTTCGGCACGGAAGGAGATGATGACTGATGAATACCATTATCAAAAGCAGCAACGGGATCTCCCTTGTTCCGATCGAAAGCCGTTTACTTACAGACCGCAAGGTGTTTATTGAAGGAGAAATCAATTCGGCGTCGGCGTGTGACTTTGTGAAATGCATGATGCTGCTGATCAAAGAGGATGCCGAAAAGCCTATTGACGTCTACATTAACTCCCCCGGCGGTGAAGTTGTGTCCGGTATGCTGATTCTCGACACGCTGAAAGGGCTGAAAGCGGAGGTGAACCTTCACTGCATCGGTATGGCGGCCTCTATGGCAGCGATTCTGCTCTCGGCGGGCGAAAGGGGACACAGATTTGTCAGTCCCCACGCGAAAATTATGATCCACGAACCTCTTATCGCCGGAGGTGTCGGAGGCAGTGCATCTTCCATCAAAAGAACCGCCGAAAGTATTCTCGAAACAAAAGCAATGACCGTTGAGCTTCTTGCAAACAGCACCGGCCGCAGCAAAAAAGAGATAGAAAAGGCTATTTCTTACGATAACTACATGAACGCTGAGGAATGCATTGAATTCGGTATTGCCGACAGTATCGAAACAACTATCGTGTGAGGAGGGAAAGCATGGATAAAGTCATTCTCGCTAAAAATATAATTCTTGACGGCGAACTCGGACACACACGGCCGAACGATAATCAGATGATTTTCGGCGGCACAGGCTCCGGAAAATCGATGAGCATCGTTCTTCCCACATTGTGTCACATGAAAGACAGCAGCCTGATTGGCACATTCGCCAAAAAGAGTGTTGTTTCCAATGCAGTGGCGTATTTTCAAAATCTGGGCTACAAGACGCATGTATGGAATCTCGCAAACCCGAAAAAGGGTGATAGAATTCCCGATCCCTTATCTTATGTAAATTCCGATGATGACGTCCAGGAACTTGCGAGACAGATAGCCAACGGTAATCCGGAATACAGCAGAGCCACAAAGTTCGATCCCTACTGGCGCGAGGCTTCGGAGTCGCTTATAACCGGGCTGATCTATTATGTGCTGATGACAGCGGAATCTCCGAGCATGAAAAAGGTCATTGACCTTTTCTATCAGGTAAAAATCAAGGAAGACGGACGCGCCATCAGTACCTCTGTAGACTATATCTTTGAGTGGCTTCAAAATAAAGCGCCGAATTCTATTGCGGCAAGAAAGCTGAGTTCCTTTGCTCAGTTGCCGTATGCAACTGCGGGGTGTGTCCGTGACGATCTAGAAAAGGCAATTCAGAATATTTTCCCCGTATCTATTCAGAAAGCAATGAGTGAAGATGCTTTTGTGAATTTCGAGGAGTTTTCCACGGACCGCACGGCGATCTTTATTCTGACGAGCCCCGTTCGCACGGCGCAGTACGGTTTTGCAAATCTTTTGTTCAGCATTGCTATCCGTCACCTGATGGAGTTTGCCGAAACACAAAAAGATAATCACCTTCCCCGTGATGTAAAACTTGTATTTGACGACTTCAGCTGTGGTTTTGCTATTCAGAACTACGAAAAATCCATCTCTACATTCCGCGCGGCAGGTATCAGCAGTCTTATGCTTTGCCAGAGTTTGTCGCAGCTGGACGCAACTTACGGGCAGGAAAATGCCACCGTCATTTTGGATAACTGCGCTTCTCTTGTGTATCTCCCCGGAGGTATGAACCAGCAAACAGCAGCCTATATCGCAAAAATGCTCGACTTGCCGTTGAACGATGTGATGTTCATGCCTATGGGAAACGTCGTTGTGTTTCAGTCCGGTCAACATCCTGTCATAGCTCCCCGATATGAAACATTAAAAGATCCGCTGTACCAGAAACTAATGGCGGCCGGTGAAGAAAAGGGTGAGTTACGAAGTGCATAGAAAAAGATTTCAAGACGAACTCGGAAAACTCAAAGGTGACACCGTTCCAATTAAAAACAGCTCTCACAAGGCTTTTATTGAAAGACTAAAGAAACAGGTTTCATCTGATGATTCTTCTTCAAGCACAGGAGGCGCCGATTCAAGCGATGACGATGTATGCAGTGAAGAATTGATGAAAGAACTGGAGGCAAAATTTGATGAGCTTTTTGCAAACTTAGATGATGACGATTAAAAATGATTGTCTGCTGTTCCCCAAAAGGCTAAACACATTCAAGAAGTGTTGGATATGCGCGTTAAATTATCGGCACAATTGGATTGCTGTTGGAATATTTGGAAAGATTCATAATTGCTGATTGGACAATCTTTCGATTATACTTTTATTGTAGGGCGCGGACGGTAAATACCGAAGATTTTTACAGAGGAGTAAAACACATAAGACCCATCAAATAACGGCTCCGGCTGAATGAAAGGATGTGAGAGCGATGGATATTGCGGACAGCAGATCATACGTTACAATCAACTGATAAAAATCTGAAAGGAGCTTCACAATGATTAATTCCCTCAATCGCAGCAACATTATCATCAACAATAATACTGAAAAGGAGTGTGCAGTTATGCAGGGTAATCTTAGTTTTATGATCAACGCAACATATCAGTTTGAAGGCTGGCTTGGCGGACGCCAGGGCGACCTCAATGAACAGGGTGACGGCTGGCACGGTGGCAGACAGGGCGACCTCAACGAACAGGGCGACGGCTGGCACGGCGGCAGACAGGGCGACCTTAACGAGCAGGGCGACGGCTGGCACGGCGAAATGCCGCCCTGATAACTGACTTACCAATCAAGTATAAATAGGAGGAGTACAGCATGTTTATTCTAGCTTTTATACCGGTTATCGTAATAGCAATAACTTTTGCTGTCCGATACCGTTCCATGCGTGATCCGGTTCAGTTTTCATATGAATATCAGGCACAGACGTCATGTCCGTCGAAGGATCATCTGTATACCTTTGATATCAGAAAAGAATCCGATAATCTGTATAAGTGCTATATCTGCCGTACTCCTTCTTATCGCGGAAGAGACACTACCAACTATATGCCTCATATATGGTACAACAAGACAACAAACAAACGGTGGATATGCTGGACCGGAAGCATCAAGTATCCGGAACAAGCAAAGACATTATGCAGGAAATGGGCGGATGCCACCCAAGTATTTATCGACACCGGCAAACCGCTGCCTGCATTCGTGAGGAGATAGAGTTATGGATACATATGAGATTATCATTACGGTCATTCTTTTGATTGCGTACAGTGTGTTTTCCGTATGGGCGATTACCAAGTTTAAGAAACTGTCAACTGGAATCACAGGCAGTTTGTGTTTGGCTGCGGGCGGAGTCGGAGTTTATCTGTCCGGAGCAATCGTTGCTGCGGTGATCCTATGGATTTTGAAGGCTTTGCTCATAATCGGCGCTATCGCATTGGTTATCGCAATCTTCGGAAGTTAGAAAGGGTGATGCAAATGAGATATGAACACGCCTATTACAGGACGAAGGACAAGTCTCTGGATATAGAGTTCCTTATGCTTGATTTGGGCAAACCGTTAGGCTGGCGGGCTTACGTGATATCCGATATCGACTATAAGCGTGTTTCCGCTCAAAGATCTGATGACTACAGAGATACGCACCTGTATCTTGATAACGGAACACACAGATATATTGATAAGACAAAAGACTGGCCTTATGTCTGCCGTGTGGATCCCATCTACGATCTTGATGTTATGCGCCGCGTTGCCGGTGCGTGGTGCGAAATCACGGCTTACTATATCAAGCATGGCGGCTCATTCAGAGACATCCAGGTAAAGCTTCAGGAGGAGGGAGTAATATGATGCTGTTTGAGAACAACTATTACCGCACCTCCGATTATCTGCTTGACATAGAGTTTCTGTTTGTCGATCTCGGGACATCGACCGGATGGAGGATTTATATCCTGTCAGATATTGACTATAAGCAGTTTTCGGCGTCGAGATCCGATTCTATCACAACGATTCATCGGCTTACGGAATCCAACAGCGATATGCTAAGGAAAATCAACGCATTTCAAAGGAACAAAGGAAGGACGGCGTCTGATTCCACCCCCATCCATTACATATGCTGGAAATACAAAATCGACAGCCTCGAACGTGCACGTGAGATCGCAAAAACGTGGTCCGAGATTACCGCTTACTACATCAGAAACGGCGGCAGTTTTGAATCCATCCAGCCGAAACTCAAGAGAAAAGGAATCATAAGGTTATGAAGATAAAGGAGTGTCTTGCAAAAATGAAAAACAAAGAGAAAAAGAGCGAATTTAATGCTCAGAATACAAAGTGGACCTTCACTGCAGAGGTATACGATGAGATCTGTAAAACCATAGGATGTCGCAGACCTGAATATGGCGGTCTGCTGGGTTCAAGCGACGGAATACACATTGATCACTACTATTTCGATGCGACCTCCGAGCGTTCTGCCGGGGTATACATGATGGACATCCCGGCGTGCAATAAAGTGATCCACGAATGGAACGATCATGACATCGAACTGGTCGGAGTCATTCATTCCCATCCAAACGGAGTAACACGTCCTTCCCACGGTGATCTTTTAATGGCAAAGAATATTATCGAATCCATCAATGTACACGGAAGATTCTTTACCCCGATCGTGCAAGTATCTCCCAAGCTGAACGGCGAGATCAAAATCTATCCTTATTCATTCGAACAGTCTGTCGAGATGAAGACACCGCTCATGGAGATCGAGACAGAGTCTGCAGAGGAGCGCCGCATTGCGGCTCTTGACAAAAAAGCACCAAACCGTTTCAAGAGAATAGAACGTGTTTTTCCGAACAATCTCATGGCAAAGAAGAAAGTAATCTGCATTGGGTGCGGTGGTTCACGTCCCTTTCTGGAGACGCTGGCGAGATGCGGAGTAGGCACATTCATCCTCTTTGACGGCGATATCGTTGAAGACACCAATATCGCCACACAGGGCACCTTCATTTCGGAACTCGGGAAACTGAAGGTTGATGTTATCAAAGCCCGCATTCTTGACATCAATCCGCTTGCGCAAGTTGTTTGTATCCCGAAATATCTTGACAACGCTATTACGGACGAAGATTTCTTCAAAATGGCTATGCTGAAGAACGGAGATTTCCGTGATACGCTCCTTTGCGGATGTACCGACAATTTCTTTGCACAGGACAGATGTGCGCAGCTCAGCGTCAAATACGGAATACCATATCTCGCGGCACAGATTTTTGAAAAAGGAAAAGGTCATGAAGTGCTTTTCTACTATCCCGGACTGACTGCTTCCTGCCCCAGATGCATTCTGGAGTCCAGGTACAAAAAGATGCTGACGGCGAAAAAGACCGGCACAGGATCCTCGGAAGGAGCGGCTGTCTGCGTAACGGATTATTTGAATTCCATCAAATCCTATACTGCGCTTAAAATCCTTTGCTATGATGAACCTCTGACCCCGTACTATCATGAGCTGGATAAGTTTGCCGACCGAAACTACTTCATGACGAAATGTTCGTCTGAATTCAGCGCTCCTGCTTTTGAACCGATAAAACTCGTTGAAGCCAACGAAACCGATTTAACATTCCCCTTTGTGACAATTGCGATCGGTCAGACCCCCGAAGAAGGATGTCCGCTTTGCGGAGGAGCCGGTCATGAAAACGCTTCCGGCAGAATTATTCAGGATACCAGAACCATTATCAACCCCTACGATAAACCCGAAGAATAAGGAGAGGAGAAACAGTTATGCTGAACTGGAAGAAACAATGTTCTAATATCAACGGCTTCAACGGACTCTACGAGGAGATGACAAGCGGAAACGGTCTGTATATTCTCGATGATGTTCAGATGCCCGACACGTGTGGAAATGCGATTTGCACAATCGAATTCCGGTATTATGATGAACATCATGTATCAATCAGATGTGTGGAGGCTCCCGTTAATTACACAGGTTCCTGTCCTCAGATTGGGCGCTGGCTTGCCTCCGGTACCGCCGACTTTGACTCTTTCGATGACATGAAAGATTTCCTGTTAAAATTCCGGACTGACCGTGTGCAGGAAGAAGAACCCGTATCGTATGATCCTCCTCGCCAAGGAGGCAGTCATACCGAGCCCGGAACGAATCCTCCGAAGATGAGGTATGACCGAGACTCGCTCACGATTCCCGAACCTTATAAGGGTTTTGTAAAGCTTGATAAGGACAAGCTCCTTTTGGATCTGACAAGCGAGATCTTCGGCCAGAAGGATGTTCTTGAGATGATTGCGCATCTTGTGTATATCTTTCTTGGTTCCAAAGGTAAAGACAGACCGCTTTCTATCTTCCTTTACGGTCCCAGCGGAACAGGAAAAACCGAGACAGCCATTCAGCTGGTTGACATGATAAACCGTCAGCTTCCCAGGGAAGCGCAGCGTTATATCTACCGCGACATCGACTGCACCCACTATACACACGAAGGCGATATTTCAAGGCTCACGGGAGCGGCTCCCGGTTTTGTGGGGCACGATGAAGACGGACCGTTTGCGGTAACGGAAGACAATCCGTATGTCATCTACGGAATCAACGAAATTGAAAAAGCTCACGCGGAGATCGCCACCGCATTGATGGAAGCCATGGATACCGGAAGAATGGCGACAAACGGAAAGACTCTCAGCAACGGAAAAGCCTATTATGACCTTTCTAACTGCATTTTGATCTTCACAAGCAACATTTCCGTTGATGACAAGAAGAAGCTCGGATTTATGTCGTCTGATGTTGCAACCGAATCGCAGCAGGAAGAACCCGAGAACTTAAGCACTCCTCTGAAAATCATCCAGCTTTCCAATGCAGCAAAGGAGAAACTCGCCGAGGCCGGTGCGTTCCGCAAAGAGGTGCTCGGGAGAATGGATGCAGTTCTGAAATTCAATAAGCTCTCCGGAGAAGCCATCATTCAGATTTGCGTCAAGTGTATTGAAAAGCTTGCCACAAAGAAGAGCAAACTCTACATTACCGAGATTAATACGCCGATTCTTCAGGAGTTTATCAATGTTGTTGCGAATAACTCGTCCGGTTCGTTTGGCGCGAGAAATCCCAAACAATACGCCAACTCCTACTTTGGCGATGCCTTTGTGAGATTCTCTTGGGATCATCCCGACTATACCCATATCAAGGTATCCGGCACATTGAACGATATCCATATTGAAGAAGTAAACGAGTAAAACAAATCCGGGAGGGAGGAGCAGCATGAAACGAATAATCTACAAGGCGTCTATCATCGTACCGCTTGCAATGATTTTCTATAGTTTCATAGAGCCGTTCGCATTCTGTGTGCCGGAAATCGGTCTCTATATGGAAACATGGTCATCGAGAGTTCTGATAGTTATGGTTACTGTAGTATGGCTCTGCTGTTCTCCTTTCAGACGCGGTACCTGCAACGGCACGATAACGGAGCTGCTGTTCAACATAGTTCCCGTTGAAATTGTGCTTATGCTCGCCTTTGCCCAATGGCATTTTGTAATTGCCCTATTGATTACATTGACAGTTGTTGCAGGAGAGATCGCACTGTTCCGTGCATTGAAAAAGGATGAACAGAAGCATAGGTTCTCGCGGAAGCGGCATCGGAGATACCAGTTCGTTTTCAGAAGATGTTCGGTGCTCGGAGTGACCGTTCTTTGTGCTGTTCCGTGCTTGCTCTCAATCTTTGTTTACGGCTTTGAGTCGCCTACATATAAGGCTACGGAAGAACTCTGGAATCGGCTGTTTTACGAGACCGAAGTTGTTGTTGAAACTGACAAGCCGGATAATTTGTATGAGAACAATGTCGAACTATGGGGCTATCTGCAGGAGGAAAGCTGGAATCGGTTATCCATACAGGAAAGGATAACCGTCATTCAGGAACTTGTAGATTTTGAATCGGAGGTGCTTGGAATTCCGAGCGTTCCCGTATCTTCTGCCATGATCGGCATGGCCACATTGGGTGCATATGACAACGAATCAAACCAAATGTGGATCAATACCGAACATCTGGCACATTCATCTGTTCAAGAGGTGATAAACACAATATGCCACGAAGTGCATCATTCATATGTTGATTATCTTGTCAGCACCCTTGACTGGGACAATCCGGCAATGAACAGTGCTTACTTTGCGGAATTAAGGGAGTTGATGGATTCTCAGGAAAACTACAAAAGCGCAAGGATCTACGGTTTTGACGCTTATGAGAATCAGCCTCTTGAGGTTGCGGCAAGGGAGTATGCTTTCGAAGAGACAGCGAGAATAATGGCTTACATCGAAGGCGGTGTATAGGAGGTCTGTAATGGCGCAAAGATACCCAATGGTTAAGCCATGGCTTGAATATCATCGTGTATCCGATGGTGAATATGAAATTGATGAAGAACCTCTCAGACTGCCGGATTACTTCGTTGATTTCATGCAAAAGCTTGACGGCAATACGAATCCTTATAAGATAGATCCGTCAATTGACAAACGAACGGTAAGAGCGTATCTCCGGTTTTTGTCAAAAAAAGGATATTTACGAGACGGGGTTCGCAACCGCGATGTAGGAAGACTCGCCTTTTCCGTTGTAAAATTTGACGCAAGCCGAAACAATCCAAAACAGCAGTATTGCTCAATTCGTTTCTTGCTTTATCATGGGTTCCGATTCTTGTTTGCGGAAGTGTTCTGGGTGTAAAGGCGTGGAACAATTATGATGTCTTTGGCGATACATATATGATCGGTTTGCTCTTTGGCTTGTTGATAGGGTTGTCGTTACACGAAGCAGGTCATGCGATTGCGGCGAAAGCATACGGGGCTCCGGTATATGAGTTCGGGATAAGAATAAGCCTTATACCGACGGCATACACGCTGATGAAGGAAACAGCTGTAAAAAACCGTTTAAAAAGGACGCATATATACGCTGCCGGAGTAGAAACCAATTTCTTGCTTGCGGGTTTATTTTTTGCCGCAGCATATTTCATACCCGGATACGGTATCCGCACGTTTTTCTTTTATGCCGGGTTGGAAAACATCCTGCTGGGAGTCGCCAATTTTTGTTTTTTCCTCCCCCTTGACGGTTTTAAAATGATCACTACGCTTCTGGGTGCAGACGAGATGGTATGGTCGATGCTTATAGCTTTAATCATGCCTTCAACCTGGAAAGAACAACTCGAAAAAGGTCCTTCGGGTCTTGCCAGGATGCTCAGTGTTTCTTTTTTACAGCTGACGCAATCTATCGCATTGATTTGGATAATTTATAATGTGGCGGTGATTTTCACATGAACGGATTTGTAAAGAAGCAGTGGATTCAGCCGGCTTTAACGATGATTCCGCTGATTGTTTCAACAATCTATTGTTTTACCGGTAAGGTCTTTGTAATGATTGTTTCCCTCATATCCCTGTTTATATTGGTCGCCTTTTTACCGGTTTGTGAAAAGCGGGAGAATCTTTGGATGTTTGTGTTTTCAAGCGTCTCGTTATTCCCGGCAAATATCAGATTTTCTGTTCTGATTTCACAATGGGCTAAAAACGAATTATACTTGGACTCCGTAATTATGAAAACGATAGTGTTTTTAATTGCTCTGCACATCATCTTCTGTATGGAACAAATAATATTAGGTTTTTTCACAAGATTGCTGTGGCGAAAACAGTATAAGGTTGAGGTGGAGTAACTGTTGGATATTTTATGCGGTTTACCACCGGTTATTGGATAGATGTTGGAATGCTTGGAGAGAAACTTGGTTGATGGTTGTACACATTATCAATTACAATATTCTTGTAAGAATCAAACGACACGTGCGATGTCGATCAGAAAAAACGTATGTGTCAATATTGACTGGCATTACAAGGAGTAATTTATAATGGCTACAAGACCTGTTTTTGAAATCGGCAATTCTGCACCGTATTACATTGAACAACACATTGATTTCGTTTGGAACAAAGGATTGAATATCAATCAGAAACGAAAAAATGTAATTGCACTTCATGAAGCGTATAAAACCCAATTTCCAACGAAGTTTGTTCTAGAAATCTCATCGAAATCTCTTCAAGAGGATTGATTGCCGTTAAGTGCTTTCAAGTTGCAGAAGTTCGTTCCGAGTCTCCAAAAGGCACTGCCTGTAGAGAACATCTATCAAGGCGGAAAGGTTTTTGAAAACGGCGGTCCGTGTCTTGATATGTATGACATGACAGCAAGAGAGGCGAAAAAAGATGAACGGATTCAATCCCTTGGATCTGTGACCGGCTTCTATTATGAGGGGAATACCTATCCGATCGATCATTATGATGCTTTTTATAACTGGATTTATATTAAAGCACTTATAGAGAATCCGAGTCTGTCTGCCCCTTTGCTGAACTATGATGCATTTACCGACATTGAATATAACCCCAAAACCGGTACAAGCTGTCAGGCAAGAAGTGCAGCGATTTTTGTATCGTTATCAAGACTCGGAAAGCTTGATGTTGTGAAGGATTTCAAATTGTTTACAGAAACGGTATATTAAATATGAGTTAATGATAAAACGATTGGAGGAAATATAACTATGCTGATTACAAGCGCCAATGCAATGATGGGAACGGTTTATGATGATACCGGTGATATGGCAATTCGGCTGAATATAGGCGAATGCCTTACTTTCGGCTCTTTCGTACCCTCTTTTGATTCTTCTGATGTCCCCGTTCGTCTTCCCATGCTTTGGCACGTGATAGACAGGCAACAAAACAGGCTTAAACTGTTGTCGTATTTCTTTTTTGAGCATACGGGTTACTGGCCGCTGCACGGAAACTCGAGTGCTGTCACTTGGGAAGAAACAGACATCCGCCACAATCTCAACAACAAATATTATAACGACTGCTTCAGCGAGCGTGAACGAGAGGCAATACTCACCACTGAAGTGAAGACCAAAGCATACGATTCGTCGATAATAACTACTAACGATAAGCTGTTTTTGCCGGCTTTGGAGGATATTGTGAACATACCGGAGCGCTTGAAGATAGGCAGAGGCGTATACGCCAATTGTTCTGATGACGATATCCCTTCCGTGGAGCTGTTATACTGCTTCTACTGGCTGAGAGATCCCGGTGAAACCGAGGATGAAAACCTTGTGGTTCAGGGATACGCGGACTCAAAACTGGTGATTGACAGCCTCGATCACAATGCGGATGAAGTCGGTGTCAGAGCCGTTATGTGGATAGACGCAGAAAAAATATAGCGAAAGCAAAGTATATAATTAACAGATTACAATAATTGAAAAGGAGCCCATCAATATGAAAATGAACAATGATGAACTTTTTGCAAAACTCAGCGAAGCCTTTGAAGAACTGTATGGTCCATCTGAACCCGAAGACACATCTGCCGCCTCGCCTTTCGAGAAGGATCCATCAGATCCTTTTGAGGATAATGAATTTGATGATCTCGACAATACAATCATCCTCAATGACGAAAACGGTGAAGAAGTCTCTTTTGAATTTCTCGATCTGATTGAATACAACGGTGAGGAATATGTTGTCCTTCTGCCCAAGGACGATTCCGACGATGCCGAAGATGTTGTTATTCTTAAGGTCGATGAATCCGACAGTGAGGACGAAGAGGCATATACCAGTGTGGATGATGAAGAAACGCTTCAGGCAGTGTTCAATATTTTCAAAGAGAAGTTTAAGGACGAGTTTAACTTTGAGGATTGAGACATTATACGTTATCATGCTTCCAAATTTATGCGAGTATTTCAATACAAAATCGCCTAAAATATGCAAAACAAAGGGATTCCAAGGTGTGCTCTCAAAAACGGGGCAAATCGGAATCCCTTTCAAATTATTACATTCAAAATTTATAAAACACTTCATAGATTAAAAGACGAAAATGGAAAAAGTAAAATTTTTATTGATAGTCCAAAAACCTTTCATTCTAATCGTACTATTCCTAATCCTTTATTTTTAAACACTATTATCGAAAGTAAAAGAAGTGATTCTGAAAATTATGTTATAGCTAATGAATCAGTAAAAATAATTGAGCCTCGCTTAATGCAAATAAAATTTAAGAGAATGACCACAGAATGCGGACTCGAAAATGTAACATTTCATACACTCCGCCATACATTTGCTACAAGATGTGTAGAATGTGGTTTTGATATTAAATCATTAAGTGAAATTCTTGGTCATACAGATGTTAAGACGACACTTAATAAATATGTTCATTCTTCAATGGAATTAAAGCAAGCGAATATGAACAAGCTTAATCAAATTGCGATTTAGTATTCGCTTATTGTTTTAATAAGCGAATACTAATTGTTTTGTGTTATAACTCTAAAAAAATAAAATCGCAAATAGAAAAGACCTATTCTATTTGAATTGAATAGGTTTCTGTCTATGAAAAAAACCTAAACCGAATCGAGATTTAGGGCTTTTCTACAGACTGTAACGGCAATGGAAATCCATTGCCGTTTTTTCTTTTGCTAAGTTTTGCCGGTATTTAAAGAGTGTGTTAATCTTTGCTTGCTGAGTTCGGTTACATAAAAAATTTTTTAAAAGGGGTTGTTAAATGCATTGCTCAACGGCAAAGAAAGTGGAGAGGTATGTAAATATTTTGTAAACTTAATTTCAAAACCATCATATTTTGCTTTTCCCGTGTCCGTATTATGGAGAAACTTTTAAAAATTTGGCTCAAAGGTATATAGTTAACGGCTAAATATATGGAGGAGTGTAAATATTTTGTAAATAAGATTTTTAAAAACCTCATCTTTTACCGTTTTCGTGGCTATAGGTGAAGGGACTTAAAAAGTTTGGCTCAAAAGGCTTAAAAAGTGTGCAAGGATAAGTGGAGGTGCTTCAATTTGTAAACAATTTATAAATATTTCAAAAAACGGTACTTAAAACATCGTTCCCACTGCCTACATATATGGAAGGATATTTTTGCGAAAGGAGAATGATAACATGAACGGAAATTATTTTTTACTGCCGAACAGAATATTTGATGAAGGTCTGACGCCGATGGAATTTACGGTGTATGGTTTTCTCACAAGCAGAGGTGATGCCAAAGGGCAGAGTTTTTATTCGGTACCGAACATTGCGAAAGCCTGCGGTATGTGTGAGAACTCCTGCCGCAAGGCGATCCGAAGTCTTACTGAAAAAGGACTGATAGTTGTTTCGGAAAGATACTTTGATAACGCAAGGCAGAGTAATCTTTACACGGTGCTCAAATTATGAACCGCGCCCGGTTCAGCAAACGCTGACGAACAATCTGAAAGGCTTTAAACAAAGTCGTAAAAGTAATCAAAATATTATTGAAACTGCCTTGTGTAGAGTTTATGGAGGTGAGAACGAACATATAAAAGCAATAACTGAAAGTAATTTATGTGTAGTTGTTTTAGTCATAAAAACTCTCCTTTAGGAGAGTCCAAGCATAGCGCTTCGGGCGCATCTTTTCGGGCTTTGCCGAAAAGTGGATGCCTGAAGGCAAAACTAATTTTTAAGTTTCGAAAGGAATGTGATCAATATTAAGGATAAAGAAACAAAGTCAGAAAGAATAAATCTTCACTTAACACCAACTGCAAAAAGCATCATTGCTGACAAAGCATCGGCATTAGGTATGAACATGACGGCATACATAACTGCCTGCGCTATCGTTAAAGATGTATATGTTATCGGTGATAAAGATACATTCAACGAACTTGTTTATCATGTCAAGAGAATAGGCGGCAACATAAACCAACTGCGTATGCTGTCACAGTTAGGAAGAATCGAATGTGTTGATCTGCGGGAATGCACTGCTGAACTTAATAACATACGCAAAACACTCAACACGATCATACGAAAGGCAAACAAATGGCAACGATAAATTTCTTAAAGAGAAAAGATAGCAAGAACACAGGCGCTCTCGGAAGTGTGATTGGGTACTGTACGCAGAGATACAAAACTGAGATGGAAGATACAGGCGTTCGTTTAATATCGGGTGTAGACTGTATTGCTGAGAGAGCATTCAAAGATTTTATGGAAACAAAAAAACAGTTCAACAAGGTTGATGGTGTACAGTTCTACTACGCTGTTCAATCCTTTGAAGAGATTACGGATATATCCCCTGTTCTTGCACATCAGATCGCAATCGAATGGGTCGAGGAATGTTATCCGGGTTACCAAGCATTAGTCTGCACGCATATGGATACAGACAATATACATTCCCACATAATCATAAACTCTGTCAATTCTCTTGACGGACATAAGATTCATCAGAACAAGAATGATATTGAGAGAGTCAGATATGTCAATGATCAGTTATGTATGCAATACGGACTGCCTGTCTGTCAGCCTAAAAAGAAAGTTCAGGGAGTAACTTCAAAAGAATACTATGCGGCAAAGGCAGGAAACAGTTGGAAAACTCAACTTGCAATAGACATTGACAACGCTATGCTCTATGCAAAATCTAAAATGGATTTCATAAAGCTGATGAACAAAAAAGGAT
>OIXS01000128.1_pt1 | contig 47567 bp, 41 predicted proteins | sample 1587841 | NCBI WGS metagenome assembly OIXS01 (sample SAMN03283254) | human gut metagenome | biome: human-associated habitat; material: feces | host: Homo sapiens | place: USA | collected 2013
GTATAACGCTGAAAACATCTTCTCAGCGTTGCGCCGGGCGGGTGCGCGTGTATAACGCTGAAAACATCTTCTCTTTTTTCATAGCAGCGCAGGTGCATCTTGATCTCGCTGGAGGGGCGCAGCCCCGGCGCCGCCTCAAGCACGTTTCCTTTTGCGTCAATATGTATCAGCTTATCCGGCGTTATAAAGGATTTGCTCATGCCCGTGGGTGTGGCAAGAATCGTGCCGTCCTCAAGCTTTGCGCTCACATTGCCGTCGTTTGCGGCAACCCAGCCAAGCTGCCACATTTTGTGGCACACATCGCATATCTGGTCTTTAATCTCATCCATGCTCATAATCGTTTTCCTCTCTTAAAATTAAACGGTTCCTACTTTGTATTATACTGTTGCCAATGCCCGTCTACTTGGTGTATAATGTGATAAAGTAGTACAATATTCACTTTTTTAGGGAGCACCTTTCTATGCGATATTCTGATTTTCAGGAAAAATCGAACCGCGGCACATTCGGCTTTCCCATTCAGCTTTATTATGTGGATCACACGCACCCGCAGTATGAGATGCCGCTGCACTGGCATATGGAATGTGAGCTTATTCTTATCCTTAAGGGCGAGTTCCTTTTGCACGTAAACGGCAGGGCGCTGCGCCTTTCCAAAGGGCAGTGCGCATTCATTCCGGCGGAATTTATCCACGGCGGCATACCGCGCGAATGTGTTTATGAGTGTGTTGTTTTCCAGGCGGAAAGCTTTTTGAGCGGCTCTGCGGCATGCCTGAACGAATACAGGTCAGCCTGTGAGTGCGGCAGGCTTACGCAAACGGTTTTTGAGCCGGGCAGCTGCGCCGGCAGGCTGGCCGATGCGCTGTTTGAGCTGATGGAAAAGGAAAGCGCCGGCTATGTGTTTAAAACGACCGGACTTCTGTGGCAGCTGATGGGGGAGATACTGGCGCAGTCAAGCCGCCAAAGCCAAACTTCCCAAATCGGCGGGGCAAGCAGGCAGAGCGCAAGGATAAAGAGAGTGCTTGCAAGGATAAGAAACGATTATTCAAAGCCGCTCACGCTTGCCGATATGGCGCACACCGCGGGGCTCAATCCGCAGTATCTGTGCAAGGTCTTTAAGCAGGTAACGGGCAAGACTCCCGTTGATTATCTCAATTATTACCGCATAGAGTGCGCGGGGGAGATGCTGTGTTTTGAATATATGACGGTAACGGAGATCGCATATCAGTGCGGGTTCGGCGATCTCAGCTATTTTAACCGGCTCTTTAAACGCCAAAAGCAGATGACGCCCACGCAGTACCGCAAAACACATGCCCCGCTATGGTCAAAATAACGGCGTACTCCTTACAAAAATGTAATAATGCGGCGTTGTTCTTGATTGCGGTTTTGTATTCTGATAAAATTATGCCGTAAAGCTGGTGATAGGATTGTATAAAATATTTATAGTGGAGGACGATCCCGGCATAGCCGGAGCTATAAAAAAAGAGGCGGCAGGCTGGGGCTTTTCGGCAGAAACGGTGAATGATTTTTCAAATGTGGCAGGTGAATTTTCCGCGTTCTCGCCTCATCTTGTGCTGCTGGATATCTCGCTGCCTTTTTATAACGGCTACTATTGGTGTGAAAAGATCCGCGCCGTTTCAAGCGTGCCAATCATCTTTATATCCTCCGCTGCGGACAATATGAATATGGTCATGGCGATGAATATGGGCGCTGATGATTTCATTGCTAAGCCGTTTGATATGAATGTGCTGATCGCAAAAATAAACGCGCTTTTGCGCCGGGCATATGATTTTGCGCCCGCATCGCCCGTTCTGGAGCACCGCGGCGCGCTGCTGGATACGGGCAGGGGCGTGCTGGAATACGGCGGCGAAACGGTTGAACTCAGTAAAAATGAATACAGGATCCTGCTTGAGCTGATGAGAAGCAAGGGCAGGGCGGTCAGCCGCGAAAAGCTGATGCAGAGCCTTTGGCAGACGGACAGCTTTATTGATGATAATACGCTTACGGTAAACGTGAACCGCCTGCGCAAAAAGCTGGATTCTGCAGGGCTTAAGGATTTTATCAAAACAAAGTTTTCCGTGGGCTACATCATTGAATAGGGTGATCGATTGAGATTTTATTTAACATATTTAAGGAAACGCAAAACGCTGATTCTGACCTTCCTTTTGTTCTGCCTCATTTTTTTGTGCGCGTTTGTTTTATATCACCTGCCTGCGGGTGCGGTGCTGTATCCCGCGCTGGTGTGCCTTTGCATAGGCGCGGTTATCGCGGCAATCGATATTTCAAAGGCAAAGCGCAAGCACAAAATGCTGTGCGAGATCGAAAAAATGCGCGCCGAACTGATAGAGGAGCTGCCGGCACGCATCACACAGGACGACGAGGATTACCAGAATATCATTGCAAATCTACGGCAGCAGATCAGAGCAGAGGAAGAGGCGTTCAACAGCAGATTCAGTGATATGGTTGAATATTATACGGTATGGGCGCACCAGATAAAAACGCCGATAGCGTCCATGCGCCTTGCGCTCGGCGAGGAGGATTCGCCGCTTTCACGCGCGATAAGCGGCGATCTTTTCAAGATCGAGCAATATGTTGAAATGGTACTCTGCTATCTGCGGCTGGACAGTGAGAGCACGGATTACGTGATTGCAAAACAGGATTTGGACAAAATATTAAAACTGGCATTCCGCCGCTTTTCGGGTCAGTTCATCTCTAAAAAACTGAAACTGAATTATAAAGCGGTGCAGTTCACGGCGCTTACGGATGAAAAGTGGCTGTTGTTTGTGATCGAGCAGATCCTCTCCAACGCGGTCAAGTACACCCCTGCCGGCGGAGAGATAAACGTATTCATGAAAACGCCGGGCATACTCTGTATCAAGGACAACGGTATCGGCATCGCGCCGGAAGACCTGCCAAGGATATTCGAACGCGGCTATACCGGCCTGAACGGCAGGGCGGATAAAAAAGCGAGCGGGCTCGGCCTTTACCTTTGCAAACGGATCTGCGATAATCTGAATCACCGTATATGGGCGGAATCAGACGGCGGCACCGCCGTATATATAGACCTGAGAAGCCGAAAGCTTGAAACGGAATAGCATTTATTTCAATTTCTTACAGCACCGTAAGAAATGCGCGGGGAAATGTAAGCACAATCGATGGCTTGCGTTTCCCCGCCCTGCTATAATGACAGCAGGAAAGGAGAGATACGAATGAGTATTCTTGAAGTAAAACAGATCAAAAAGATCTATCAGACCCGCTTCGGCGGAAATCAGGTAACGGCGCTGCGCAATGTTTCCTTCAGCGTGGAACAGGGCGAATATGTTGCCGTAATGGGCGAATCCGGCTTGGGAAAGACCACGCTTTTAAATATTCTTGCCGCTTTGGATAAGCCTACATCGGGCGCCGTAAAGCTTGCGGGCGAGGATCTTTCCTCTTTAAAGGAAAGAAATATCGCGGCGTTCAGAAGACAGAATATAGGCTTTGTTTTTCAGGATTTCAGCCTGCTGGATACGTTTTCCGTGGAAGACAATATTTATCTTCCGCTTGTGCTTGCCGGCATGAAGTATGAGGAGATGCACCGCCTGCTGCCGCCCATAGCCGCCCAGCTCGGTATAACGGAGATACTTAAGAAATATCCCTATGAGATTTCCGGCGGCCAAAAACAGAGAGCGGCAGTTGCCAGAGCCGTTATAACGAACCCAAAGCTGATCCTGGCGGATGAGCCCACGGGCGCGTTGGATTCAAAGGCAACGGACGAGCTGTTAAGACTGTTTGAAGAGATCAATGCCGCCGGGCACACGATCGTTATGGTAACGCACTCCGTAAAGGCGGCAAGCCACGCGGGCAGAGTGCTTTTCATAAAGGACGGCGAGGTGTTTCACCAGCTTTACCGCGGCGGCTGCACGGATGAACAGCTTTACCAGCGTATTTCGGATACGCTGACCATGCTTGCAACGGGCGGTGATGCCGTATGAAAAAAGCGTTTTACCTGCGCCTTGCGTGGGACGGCATCAAAAAGAATAAAAAGCTGTATCTGCCGTATATCCTGACCTGCGTCGGCATGATCGCCATGTTTTACATTGTGGCATTTTTAAGCAAAGATAAATCCATGCTTGCCGTCACGGGCGGCGAGCAGATACAGGGCATACTTGTTTTCGGCACCTATGTGCTGGGCGTCTTTTCCCTGCTGATCCTGTTTTACACCAATTCCTTTTTAATACGCAGAAGAAAAAAGGAATTCGGCTTATACAATATTTTGGGCATGGATAAAATCAATCTTTCCAGGGTGCTGTTTTGGGAAAACGCCGTGATCTTTTGCATATCCATGGTATCCGGCCTTGCGTGCGGACTGCTGTTTTCAAAATTTGCCCAGCTTTTGATGGTAAATATCCTAACGGCCGGCACGGATTTCTCTTTAAGTGTTTCGCCGGATTCCATTAGCACTGCGTTTTTATGGTTTGCCGTGATCTTCGTTTTGATATTTCTGAATGCGTTAAGGCAGATCCATATGACAAATCCTGCCGATCTGCTCAAAAGCGAGAGCACCGGCGAAAAACCGCCCAAAGCCAACTGGGCTATAGCCGCGCTCGGCGCGCTGATCCTTGCCGGGGCGTATATTATTGCCGTTACCATAACGAACCCCACGGCGGCGATCTTTATGTATTTTGTTGCCGTTATCATGGTCATCCTTGCAACTTATATGCTGTTTATTTCCGGCTCCGTTGCGCTTTGCAAGGCGCTGCAGAAAAACAAGCATTATTATTACAAAACCAATCATTTTATATCCGTTTCCACCATGGCGTACAGAATGAAAAGAAACGGCGCCGGGCTTGCCTCCATCTGCATACTCAGCACAATGGTGCTTGTTATGATTTCCTGTACGGTGTGCCTGTATACCGGCATGGACGACAGCCTGCGCACACGCTACCCCCGCGATCTGGTCATAGATATTACCGCTGCGCAGGACGGCAGTATTGATGAAAGCATAATAAACAGCGCAAATGAAACATTTGACGGCACTGTAAAAAAAAGCGGCGTCAATCCTCTGAATAGGATCAGTTACCGGCTTTCAGATTTTTCCGCCAACGTCAGCGGCAGCGATTTTCAGATCGTTACGAACGGATTTTATAACAGCAGCGCATATAATGTGCTGATTGTGCCGCTGGAGGATTACAACCGCCTGATGGGCAAAAACGAAACGCTTGGGGAAAATGAAGCGATCGCCTATACAACAAAGCTTTCGGATTATGACGAAAGCACGATCAATATCAACGGCACGGGCGAGCTTACGATCACAAAATATGTTGATGATTATATCGGCTACGGAATCGATATCAGTTCTGTAAATGACAGCATTTATCTTTTTGTGCCGAATTATGATGAATATATCGCGCAGTTTTCCGATATAACGGAGCCGAACGGCAACAAGGTCATGAGCTCACATTATATCATAGGTTCTGATTTTGATTGTGAAACCGAAACATTATATGATCTTACGGAGGCATTTGATGAAAGCATAGGCGCAAACACAACGCTGACCTCAGCAAGCTGCGGCTTTTCCATTGAAAGTATCGCCGGAAGTTTAGAAATGTTTATGGGGCTTTACGGCGGGCTGTTTTTCCTTGGGATCCTGCTGGGGATCGTATTCGTTTTTGCCGCCGTTTTGATCATGTATTATAAGCAGATCTCAGAGGGGTATGAGGACCGTTCCAGATTCGATATCATGAAAAAAGTGGGTATGACGGAAAAAGAGATCAAAAAGAGCATAAATTCACAGGTGCTCACCGTCTTTTTCGCGCCGCTTGTAATGGCGGGCATCCACCTTGCTTTCAATTTCCCGCTGATCAACAGAACGATCACTCTGCTCGGTTTCACAAACCCCGCGCTGCTGCTCGGCACCACGGTTGCCTGCTTTTCGGTCTTTGCGGTGTTTTATGTAATCGTTTACCGCATAACGTCAAGCTCCTATTTCAATATTGTAAACGCAAAGGCGCAGTAGGCTCTGGCAGACTATAAAACTATAATTTAATGTAATTAATATTAAAATTATTATAAATAGATATTATAAAAGCGGGGCGCTGAAATCATTTCAGCGCCCCGCCGGTTTTGTATGAATATCAATCAGATTCTTGCAACGCCGTCTTTTTTTGCCGCTTCGGCAACAGCCGTGGCAACCGCGTCTTTTATACGCTTGTCAAACGCAAACGGCAGAATATAATCCGCTTTCAGCTCTTCGTCAGATACAAGCGATGCGATCGCGTATGCCGCCGCGATCTTCATATTCTCCGTTATCTGGCTTGCACGAACGTCAAGCGCCCCGCGGAATATACCCGGAAACGCCACAACGTTGTTGATCTGGTTCGGAAAATCGGAACGCCCGGTGCCTACTATGGCCGCGCCCGCCGCCTTTGCCTCGTCCGGCATGATCTCCGGCACGGGGTTTGCCATGGCAAGCACAATCGGATCCGGGTTCATCGTTTTGATCATATCCTGCGTTAAAACGCCCGGCGCCGAAACGCCTATGAATATATCCGTATTGCGCACGGCGTCCGTAAGCGTGCCCTTTACGCCCGCTTTGTTGGATAACTTTGCGATCTCCGCTTTATAGGGGTTCAGATTCTCTCTGCCGCCATAGATCGCGCCGGTTCTGTCGCACAGGATCACGTCGCCCAGCCCAAGCGTCATAAGAAGCTTTGCTATGGCAATGCCTGCCGCGCCGGAACCGTTGATGACGGCCCTGCATTCGGAAAGCGGCTTGCCCGTAAGCTTTGTGGCATTGATCAGCGCTGCGGAAACCACTACCGCCGTGCCGTGCTGGTCATCATGAAAAACGGGTATATCGCACAGCTTCTTCAGCTTTTCTTCTATCTCAAAGCACCTTGGCGCCGCAATGTCTTCAAGGTTTATTCCGCCGAAGGAACCGCTTATGTTATAGACTGTCTGCACGAATTCATCAACGTCTTTTGTACGCACGCACAGCGGGAAAGCGTCCACCCCGCCAAATTCCTTAAACAGCACGCATTTGCCCTCCATTACGGGCATGCCAGCCTCCGGGCCGATGTCGCCGAGCCCCAGCACGGCGGAGCCGTCAGTAATGACCGCCGCCATGTTCCAGCGGCGCGTCAGTTCCCAGCTTTTGCTGTAATCCTTTTGTATCTCCAGGCACGGCTGCGCAACGCCGGGCGTGTACGCAAGCGAAAGCGCGTCGCTGTCGTCTGCCTTTGCGCGGGCGATCACCTCTACCTTGCCTTTCCACTGCTCGTGCAGCTTAAGTGATTCTTTTCTGTAATCCATATTCCTGTCCTCTTCAGATTCATTGATTTTCTATATGGGCGGTCGTTTTTCCCGTTTCCGGGTAAGGCTCATAGCCGCTCTCCCACGGAAAAACGTATTTCAGCTGAAGCTCGTCCCGCACGGCGCACAGCTCCTTTTGCACTGCCTCGTTTATGGGAACGCCGCTGTTTTCCCGCTCTTTCCATATATCATACTCTTTTTCGCCGGCAGTGTAAATCCTTTTTTCACCCGGCGCCTTTTTGCTGGCTCTGAGCTCGCGCAGAATATCGCCGGCGGTCTTTTTAAAGGAATCAACGCCTAAAAACGCCTGCGTATCTATCGCAATGAACCAGTGCCCCAAATGGTATTTTTTCTTTTCGCCGTTTTCTCCGATGCCGGAAAGGGCGGAAAGAAACTGCCCCTGCTGCAGCGCTGCGGAAAGCAGCTCAACTGCCGTTGCAAAATCATAGCCCTTGTAGCCGCCCAGCTCCTCGCCTATGCCGCCCAAAGGGGCAAGCGCCGCCTCGTGCGTGTTCAGCTGCGTCAGGATCTCCTCGCTGTTCGTGAGCGCGCTGCCGTCTCTGCCGATCACGGTGCCGGCAGGGCAATCCTTTCCTATGCGGGCGTAATATTCTATCCTGCCGCGCTGGATTATGGAAGTTGCCGCGTCAAACACAAACGGAAATTTTTCGTCCGTAGGCATACCTATCGTAAACGGGTTCGTGCCCAGCATGTTTTCAACGCCGAATGTAGGCGCTATAGAGGGGCGGGCGTTGGTGCCCGTCATGCCTATCATGTCCTGTTCGGTTGCCATCGTGGCATAATAGCCCGCTATGCCGTAGTGGCAGCTGTTTCTTACAGCCGTCATGCCAAGGCCGTATTTTTTCGCTTTTTCAATGGCCATATTCATTGCCTTAACGCCTATGACCTGCCCCATTCCGTCGTGCCCGTCAATCACTGCCGTGGTCGGCGTTTCGCGTATGATCTCAAATTCGGTAACGGGGTTCTGGATCCCGGCCTTGATCCTGTCTATATAGATGGGTTTAAACCGGTTGCAGCCGTGGCTCTCGATCCCTCTTTTGTCTGATTCCAGCAGCACGTCGGCGCAGATCTCGGCGTCGCCGTCCGGCACGCCGTACCCCTTGAATGCGTCTGTTATAAAATCTGTAATAAGCGCCCACGGGCAGATGACTTTTGCCATATCTTCACCTCAAAGAATTGATGTTATTATCTTTCCCAGTTTCTTGAGCGTTCAACCGCTCTTTTCCAATCAGTGTAAAGTTTGTTTCTCTTTTCTGTTTCCATGGAGGGAATAAAGATCTTTTCAACCTGCCTGTTCTGCTCTATCTCGTCCGTGCTTTCCCAAACGCCCGTAGCAAGCCCGGCAAGGTATGCGGCGCCGAGCGCAGTCGCTTCCTTGTTCACCGGTCTGTTTACGTTAACGCCTGTCATGTCCGCCTGTATCTGCATCATGATGTCGGAAACGGAAGCGCCGCCGTCCACGCGCAGGTCCTTTAGAAGAATGCCGCTGTCTTTCATCATGGCTTCCAGCAGATCCGTCATTTGGAAAGTGATGCTTTCAAGCACTGCGCGGCAGATATGCTTTTTGTTAACGGCGCGTGTAAGACCGATCATACACCCGCGGGCATACATATCCCAGTAGGGCGCGCCCAGCCCCGTGAATGCAGGCACAAAGTAAAGCCCGTTTGAATCGGGTACCTGCTCGGCAAGTACGTCGCATTCCGGCGCGCTCTTTATAAGCTCTACCTCATCGCGCAGCCATTTAATAACGGAGCCGGCGTTGAACGCGGAGCCTTCAAGATCATATGTTATCTTTCCGTTCAGCCCCCAGGCAACGCCTGTTAACAGATTTGAACGGGAATTTATGCGTTTTTCGCCGGTGTTCATAAGCAAAAAGCAGCCTGTGCCGTATGTGTTTTTTGCCTGCCCCTCTTCAAAACAGCCCTGCCCGAACAGCGCGCCTGGCTGATCGCCTATCGCGCTTGCGATGGGAACGCCTGCAATGGCGTCCATACCCGGGAATTTAACACATTCGCCGTAAATGCAGCTGGAGGGCTTTACCTCAGGCAACATGTTCATGGGTATGCCCAGCGTTTCGCACAGGTAGGGATCCCACTGCAGCTTGTCAATATCAAAAAGCATGGTGCGGCAGGCGTTTGAATAGTCCGTAACGTGCACCTTGCCCGCTGTCAGGTTCCATATCAGCCATGTATCCACCGTGCCGAAAAGCAGTTCGCCCTTTTCAGCCTTTTCCCGGGCGCCCTCAACATTGTCCAGAATCCATTTTATCTTGGTGCCGGAGAAATAAGCGTCAATCAGCAGGCCGGTCGTTTCCTTTATATAATCGCCCAGCCCCTGCGCTTTCAGCTCTTCACAGTAATCGGCAGTGCGCCGGCACTGCCAAACGATGGCGTTGTAGACGGGCTTTCCTGTCTCTTTATCCCACACGATCGTAGTTTCGCGCTGGTTTGTTATGCCGATTGCGGCAATTTCATTTGCATTGATTTTCCCTGAGCGAAAGACCTCTATAACCGCCTCAAGCTCGGAAAATAAGATCTCGTTCGGATCGTGCTCCACCCAGCCGTTTTGCGGATAATACTGGTTGAATTCCTTTTGCGCCTTTGCAACGATCTCTCCCTTTTTGTTAAAAACGATCGCCCGGGAGCTTGTGGTTCCCTGGTCGAGCGCCAACACATATTTTTTATCCATAATAAAAGCCCTTCCGTTTTTGCCGCCCAAGCGGCTTGCGTTTTTGTGTATATGCTGCTCTTTAAAATAAAAAAGAGCAAGTATTTTAATACTTACTCTTATTTTAATATTTATTTTCACTTATGTCAATTTATACTTAAAAAACAACGCTTTTTGGGCAGCTTTAACAGTTCTTAAAGGAAAGTGCCGGTTTTTTACTGGTTGTTTTCAATAAAGTTCACAATATCGCCAACGGATTTCATATTGGCAATCACTTCATCGGGAACCTCAATTTCAAATTCGTCCTCAATGCTCATAACGATATCGATGGCGTCAAGGCTGTCCGCGTCAAGGTCCTCTTCAAGCATGCTCTCCATCGTGATCTTATCCGGGTCAACACTGAGCTGCTCCGCTAAGATCTGAACCACTTTTTCAAATACCATAATAGAAACACTCCTAAAATACAGTTGTTAAAATTAGTAGTTTGTGTTATTATATTATAAAATTTATTCGGCATTGTCAATACTTAGGGCATATTTTTACGCCGTGCGTTTTACGAGGTGCTTATGGAAAAATACGGCTTGCTCGGCTGCCCGCTCGGGCACTCGCTTTCACCCTTTATACATAAATGCCTGTTCGATATTACCGGCAGGCAGTGCGAATACGGGCTTTACGAGCTTGATGAAAGCGCCCTGCGCACAAATATCGATTCTCTTATGAGTCTTTGCGGTTTTAATGTTACTATTCCGCATAAGATCAATATTATTAAATATCTTGATTCGCTTGATGAAAAAGCGGCGCTGTTCGGCGCTGTCAATACCGTTAAAACCGGCGAACGAACCGTGGGGTATAATACGGATTGCATAGGTTTTCTGCGCGCGCTTGACGGCGCGGGAATCGTGCTCGGCGGCAAAACGCTGCTCTGCGGCACGGGCGGCGCGGCGAGAATGGCGGCGTTTGAAGCCGTGCTGCACGGCTGTGCGCTTACTTTGGCTTACAGGCAGGGTTCTGAAAGCAAAGCAGAAAGGATCCGTTCGGAAATAAATGAAAAGCTGAATAAGGATATAATTATAAAGGAATATGCTTGCCTTGAAGAGGGCTGGGATCTTATCGTAAACGCCACTTCGGCCGGTATGTATCCCAATATAAACACCTGCGCCGTTCCTGAAAATATCGTTCAAAGCGCCTCGGCCGTATACGATATTGTATACAACCCCGGCGAAACGCAGCTTTTGAAATATGCTAAGGAGGCCGGCATCAAGTATGCCAACGGGCTTTCCATGCTTGTGTGGCAGGCGGCCGTTGCGCAGGAGATCTGGACAGGCGCCGAATTTTCTGCCGATGCCGTTGAAAAGGTCATCCGCAAAACGGAAAAGGAGCTGTTAAGGCGATGAATATTGCATTGTGCGGCTTTATGGGCGCGGGCAAGACCTCGGTGGGGCGCGAGCTTGCAAAGCTTTCCGGCATGGAATTTGTGGATACGGACGAGCTGATACAGCAGGCGGAGGGTATGCCCGTCAGCAGGATCTTTGCCGAAAAGGGCGAGGATTATTTCAGAGAAGCGGAGCATACTATGTGCAGGCGCGCGGCGCAGATGGAAAACGCCGTTATCTCAACGGGCGGCGGCGCAGTTACGTTTGAAAGGAATGTTAAGGCGCTTCACACGGGGGCAAAGATCGTTTTTATAGACGCTTCGTTTGATGTAATATGCAAACGGGTCGGGGACGCTTCCACACGCCCGCTTTTTAAGAACAGGGAAAATGCCAAAATGCTTTTTAACGAGCGGCGCGCAAAATATCTGAAAGCCGCCGATTATGTTGTTAACGGAAACAAAAGTGTAAAAAAGGTTGCGCTCCAAATCCTTGAATTGGTTAAATAATTGTTACTATTATTTACAAATCCATATGCGTGTGCTATAATGACTGCGATTTTAATACAAGCTTTTTGGTTATTTTTGGAGAAATAATATGAATAAAATTAAAAATGAAAGCTTGCGGCATTTCTTTGAAATGTTCAGCAAATACAGGAACCTGCTTGGCGAGCTTACACGTAAAAACGTTAAGCTGAAATACAGGGATTCCTGGCTCGGTATTTTTTGGAGCTTTCTTCAGCCCTTGCTTACAATGATCGTTCTTTCCGTTGTGTTCGGCAACATTTTCGGCTCCAACAGGCAATTTATCGTTTGCTATCCCGTATATCTTTTTACGGGCAGGCTGATGTTTGAATTTTTTACATCGTCCACCAAAAGGGCAATGACCTCGTTCAGAAACAATGCCCCCATAATCAAAAAGGTTTATGTTCCCAAATATATGTACCCGCTTTCGGGCGTCCTTTCAAACTTTGTAACATTTGCGATTTCTCTGCTCTGTTACCTGTGCGTTTGGATATTCTTTAAAGTGTCCGGCATCAGCGGGGGCAGCGGGCTTGCCATAAACGGCTATGCGCTGCTTTTCTTCATTCCCATGGCAATCCTGCTTGTATTCGTAATCGGCGTGGGGCTGATTCTTTCCGTTTTGCAGGTGTATTTCAGGGATGTTGAATATATCTGGGATGTATTCTGCACGCTGCTGTTTTACTGCGTTCCCATTATTTATCCGCTTCAGCAGATCAAGCAGGAGTGGACGGAATTTCTTATCAAAGTCAACCCGCTCTATTCTATGCTTGAACTGTTTAGGCAGTGTATCCTCTATTGCCAGCCCATGAGCTGGAAACTGCTTGTGTATGCGCTTGCCTGGGCATTCGGCACGCTCTTTATAGGCATACTCATCTTCAATAAGAAGAGCGATGATCTTATCTATCATCTGTAAAATTTGTTATAAATATATAATATGTAGCAAAAAGACGGCATTTTGTTGCCGTCTTTTTTTGCGCCCCTACAGCTTGTTTTCTTCTTGGTATTCCTTGGAATATTCAACGTTTTCCACGCTGGGTATCGGTATACCCATTTCCGTCCGTTCGTCTGGCTGAACCGTGGGATTGCTCATGTTTGCGCAATATCTGTTTGTAATGTGCGGGTTGAGCCTGTATTTTTTCCTAAACGAGCGGTGCGGAGATGAAACGGCTTTATTCTTTTTGGGCTGATCCATTTCCCGAAAAGCCCTCAACAAGCTGCTTAAGGTCCGCAAGGCTGTTCGCCTTTGCGCCGCTGTAGACAAGCGCACTCTGCACGCTCTTGGGCAGGGAATTGAAATAGGCGCTCATTTCATCTGTTAAATTAAAAATATCCGGCATAAAATCATCCTTTCATTTGCCGCGGCACTATTATTATTTGTGCGTTTTAACAAAGTATCAGCTGTAAAAAATGATAAATCCTGCCAAAATGAACAGAAATATAAATTTTAAAAACAAGAAAATATTACAAAATTCAAAATATGTATGAAAACGTGTCAACACTTTTTATAAAATTTTGTAAAAGGTGCATAACTATTACAAAATAGTTACAAAACGCTTGTTAAAATTTCACATAGATTAAAAGGTTACAAATGTGTTACAATCTTTGCTGTTGAAATACATCGGGCAGGTCTTGTATATGCAAATGCCGTGCCCGCGCGGGTGTTATCCCGCTTTTCGGAGGTTAAAATGAAAACACTTATCAGATCGCTTGCGGTCATGCTGCTGTCGCTCGTCATGCTGTTTACGGCATTTCCCGTAACGGCGTCGGCACAAACAGATGGCTTTGAGCCAAGGCTTACTTCGCCTTCGCGCTCAAATCCGTATTATAACCGCGAGCTGAATGTTTATTCACAAACAGGTTACGGTATGCCAAACTGCGTGGCGTATGTATTCGGCAGGATCTATGAGATCACGGGTGAAAAGCCGCTGATAACAAGAGGCAGCGCCGGTGACTGGTGGTTCATCAACAAAAACAACGGTTATTACGAATACGGGCAGGAGCCGCAGTTAGGCGCTGTTGCCTGCTGGAGCAATCATGTGGCGGTGGTTGAGGAGATAGACGGCAATACCGTTACGGCTTCCCAATCCCATTGGGGCGGTAATTATTTTGATACAACCGTTTTTGAAAGCGGCACAGACCGATACGGTCAAACGTTTTACGGTTATATCTATATGAGCAGCGATTATCTTGAACAGCTTGAAGAGGAAAAAATGCAGGATATCAAAACGCGCCTGGCGGAAAAAGCGCAGGGTATGAGCAGCGTAGCCCCGGCAGAAAAGAAAAGCCCGGAATTTACGCAGGTATCCCTTTTTTATCAGCAGGAAGAAGTGCTGATAAACAGCGAGATGCTGAAAAACGCGCTCGGCGAAAACGGATGATCAAATCAGTAATCTGCCCGCATTGCGAATATTAAAAATTTTAGGACTGTGTTTTGCACAGTCTTTTTATTTTGCTTTTTTAATTTTGCTTATACATAGTAAATACATGCCTTATTCATAATTTATTTTCAAAAAAAGTGTTGACAAATGCGGGAAATGGATATAATATAAGAAATGTAGTTAGCACTCAAAGCGTTAGAGTGCTAACCGATGAAAAGGACGGTGGAAAGGATGTTAGGTGAAAGGCAGGCAGCTATCTTGGCCCTAATCATAGATAGTTATATAAAGACCGGCGAGCCGATCGGCTCAAAAACCCTTGCCGAGCTTTTGCCTTACAAGATTTCCAGCGCAACGATCAGAAATGAAATGGCGCATCTTTCGCAGCTCGGTCTGCTCAGACAGATGCATACAAGCGGCGGCAGGATCCCCAGTGAGGAATCTTTCAGATATTATGTCGATAACCTGATGATCCCCCAGCCTTTAACGGATTATGAAAAGCAGCAGATGCGCGAGGCGCTTTCCGTGAATGCCGGCGATCCGGAAAGGCTGTTGCACGACGCAGCTGCGCTGCTGGCTTCAGAGACCAACTGCACAGCGCTTTACAGCGTTGTCAGGGACAGTTATGATTGCGTTCAGGGAGCGGAGCTCATCCCCGCCGGCAATAATAAGGCTATGATCGTCATGCTTTCGGTCGGCGGCAAGATCAGATCCTCCGTCTGCAAACTGAGTTGCCCGGCGGACGATGAATTCAGAAAGCTTTTTTACAGCGTTGTGGGCAGGTTTTTTATCGGTACTGCGCTTAAAGATGTCAATCCGGCGCTGCTCCAGAATACCGTGCCGGCGCTCGGCGCAAGAGTGTTTGATATGCTGCCCGCGCTCACAAGCCTTTGCGCGCTGTGTGCAGAGGCGGCAAGCGGTTCGCTTGAATTTGAGGGCGAAACAAATCTGCTCTCGCACGAGGAGCTGGGAAACGACGTATATAAGATACTTTCGTTCTTTGCGTCAAAAAATCAGGTGCGCTCGGCAATAGAGCAGTTTGTTAAAACCGGGCACGATACAGAATTGTATATCGGAAGAGAAAATCCGCATCCGATGCTCAAAAACACGGTCACTTTGATTTCAAAATTTAATTACAACAACAGCCAAACGGCTGTTTTGAGCATAGTAGGCTCAACAAGAATAGATTATTCGTCCGTGCTCGTGCGGGCTGAATATATAATGAATACAGTTAAAAAATATCTTAAAGAGGGAGGCGCGTCATTTGAATAAGAAAGAAAAGGATACCAAAAAAAAGCCGTCTAAAAAGGAAACGGCGGCAAAGGATACCGCTCAGGCAAACGAAAGCGCGGCACCCGAGGAAGCGGAGAAAAAAGAACCCGTTCAACAGGAAAACCCGCTTCAGCAGGAGCTGGATGAAACGAAGGACAGGTTGCTTCGCATAACTGCCGAATATTCAAATTATAAAAGGCGCAGTGAGCTGGAAAAGCAGGAAGCATATACTTATGCAAAAGCGCAGACCATTAAGGAACTGCTGCCCGTTATAGATAATTTGGAAAGGGCGCTTGCAAATGAAACAAAGGATTATGACGCTTTTAAAAAAGGCGTTGAAATGACTTTTGACAATCTGACTTCGGTGCTTGAAAAGCTTGGGATAGAGGTGTTCGGCGAACCGGGTGAGATCTTTGATCCTAATCTTCATAACGCAGTCATGCACGTTGAAGACGAAAACTACAAATCAGGCGAAATAGTTGACGTATTCCAGAAGGGGTATAAGATCGGCGATAAGATCGTGCGCCCCGCCATGGTAAAATCAGCTAATTAAATAAACAAATTACAGAAATTATAGGAAGGAAGATATAGTATGGCAAAAATAATCGGTATTGACTTAGGTACAACAAACAGCTGCGTCAGCGTAATAGAGGGCGGCGAACCCGTCGTTATCCCCAACGCAGAGGGCGCAAGAACAACACCGTCCGTCGTTGCGTTCAGCAAGGACGGCGAAAGAATGGTCGGCAACGTTGCAAAGCGTCAGGCCATCACAAACCCGGAAAGAACCATCAGCTCCATCAAAAGGCATATGGGTTCCGATTATAAGGTAAATATAGACGGCAAAGCTTACACACCGCAGGAGATCTCCGCGATCATTCTTCAGAAGCTCAAAACAGATGCGGAAAGCTACCTCGGCGAAAAAGTAACAGAAGCGGTCATCACCGTTCCCGCTTACTTTACGGACGCACAGCGCCAGGCTACCAAGGACGCAGGCAAGATCGCCGGTCTTGATGTTAAGAGAATCATAAACGAGCCTACGGCTGCAGCTCTTGCTTTCGGTATAGATAAGGAAGAGGATCAGAAAGTCATGGTCTATGACCTCGGCGGCGGCACATTCGATGTATCCATTATCGAAATGGGCGACGGTGTTCAGGAAGTTCTTGCAACTGCGGGTAACAACCGTCTCGGCGGCGATGATTTTGATAAAAAGGTTATGGATTGGATCGTTTCCGAATTCAAAAAGACGAACGGCATAGACCTTTCGGGCGATAAAATGGCTATGCAGCGTGTTAAGGAAGCGGCTGAAAAGGCAAAGATAGATCTTTCCGGTATGACTACGGCGCAGATCTCTCTGCCCTTTATTACGCAGGATGCTACCGGCCCCAAACACCTTGAGATGACGCTTACCAGAGCGCAGTTCAATCAGATGACGGCGGATCTTGTTGAAAAGACCATGGGCCCCGTTCGCCAGGCTATGCAGGACAGCGGCCTTTCCATGAACGAGATAGATAAAGTCCTTCTTGTAGGCGGTTCAACACGTATTCCCGCTGTTCAGGAAGCGATCCAGAAGTTCAGCGGCAAACAGCCGTTCAAGGGCATCAATCCCGATGAATGCGTTGCAATGGGCGCGGCGCTCCAGGGCGGCGTTCTCGGCGGCGATGTAAAGGGTCTGCTTCTGCTTGACGTTACCCCGCTTTCCCTCGGCATTGAAACCATGGGCGGCGTAAATACAGTCATCATTGAAAGGAATACAACGATTCCTACTAAGAAATCTCAGATCTTCTCAACTGCCGCAGATAATCAGACCTCGGTTGAGGTTCATGTTCTTCAGGGTGAAAGGCAGTTCGCAAAGGATAACAAAACGCTTGGTATGTTCCATCTGGACGGTATTTTGCCCGCACGCCGAGGCGTTCCGCAGATCGAAGTAACCTTTGATATAGACGCAAACGGCATCGTTCATGTATCTGCAAAGGATCTCGGCACCGGCAAGGAGCAGCATATCAGCATCACAGCCTCCTCCAATATGAGCAAGGAGGATATTGATAAGGCTGTTAAAGAGGCGGAGCAGTTCGCTGAGGAGGATAAGAAGAGGCGTGAGGCCGTTGACCTTAAAAACGGCGCGGAGCAGCTTGCTTATCAGACGGAACAGCTCATCTCCGAAAACGGCGATAAATTCTCCGCAGATGATAAATCCGCTCTTGAAACAAAGTGCAGCACGCTGAAAGAGGCGCTGAAAGGCGATAATTTAGACGCGATCAAATCGGCGCAGGATGATCTTCAGAATAAATTTTACGAGGTATCACAGAAACTCTACCAGGCGGCTCAGGGTGCGCAGGGCGCTCAGCCCGGCGCGGATCCCAATGCAGCGCAGCAGGGCGGTGACGACGGCTATACGGACGCCGATTTCACTGAGGTAGACGATAACTGATTCGGTTAAAGGCTTTTTCTCCAAAACAAGGTGGCGGAATATGCAGATTCCGTCACCTTGAATATGATTAGAGGGAGGAAAATATGGCGGAAAACAAACGCGATTACTATGAAGTTCTGGGCGTTTCCAAAGGCGCTTCAGAGGATGAGATAAAAAAAGCATACAGAAAAACGGCAAAAAAATACCATCCCGATCTTCATCCTGACGATAAAGAGGCGGAGGAAAAATTTAAGGAATGCAACGAGGCTTATGAGGTGCTTTCAGACCCCGAAAAGAAAGCCCGCTACGATCAGTTCGGCTTTGCCGGCGTGGATCCCAATTACGGCGCCGGTCAGGGTGCCGGCGGCTACGGCGGCGGTTTTGGGTTTGACGGCGATATAGACCTCGGCGATATATTCTCCTCTTTCTTCGGCGGCGGTTTCGGCGGCGGCTTCGGCGGTTCCAATCCGAACGCGCCCAGAAGGGGCAGGGATATTCAGATCAGTCTTACGCTCTCTTTTGAGGAGGCTGCAAAGGGCTGTAAAAAAGAGATAGAAGTTCCGCGTGTGGAGGATTGCAGCGAGTGCGGCGGAACAGGCGCGGAAAAAGGCACAAGCGCCAAGACCTGCTCAAACTGCGGCGGCAAGGGCTATATCAATGTTCAAAACAGAATGGGCTTTACCATTGTTACCCAGCAGCGCCCTTGTAATGTATGCGGCGGTCGTGGTAAAATAATAGAAAAGCCGTGCCATAAATGCGCAGGAAAAGGAAAAGTCAGGATTAAAAAGAAACTGTCCGTTGATATACCGGCGGGTATTGATGAAACAAGAGTTATCAATCTCCACGGCATGGGTGACAGCGGTATGAACGGCGGCCCGGCAGGCGATCTTAAGGTTGTTGTTAAGATCAGACCGCATAAGTTCTTCAAGCGCGAGGGATATGATATTTGGTACGATAAGCATGTTTCCATGGTTGAGGCAACTTTGGGAGCAGAACTGAAGGTGCCCACGCTTGATGGGGATGTAAAATATAATATGCCGGCAGGCACCCAGCCGGGTGATGTTTTCAAGCTGAAAGGCAAGGGCGTTCAGCGGCTCAATTCCATAGGCAGGGGCGATCAGCTCGTAAGAGTTATCGTTGATATTCCTAAGGGGCTGAATTCTCAGCAGAAAGAGCTTTTAAAGCAGTTCGATAAATCCTATATTGCGCCCAAAAATCAGGGCAAAGAGGGATTTTTTGATAAATTTAAGAAAAAATAGGCTCGTATTTTAACAGCGCGCCGGAGAGGGTTTTATGGAAAATAAAAAAATCAAGATCGCCGTTGCAGGCACAGGCTATGTGGGTCTTTCAAACGCGGTGCTGCTTGCGCAGCACAACACGGTCTTTGCCGTTGATATCGTAGAAGAAAAGGTAAAGCTTATAAACGAGAGAAAATCGCCTATAGTAGATAAGGAGCTCTCCGAATATCTTGCTGAAAAAGATCTGGATCTAACTGCTACAACAAACGGCGCCGAGGCTTATGCGCAGGCGGATCTCGTTATCATTTCCACACCAACGGACTATGATGAGCAAAAAAATTATTTTAACACTTCTTCTGTTGAGGCAGTCATAGAGCTTGTGCTCAGTGTGAATAAGGACGCGGTAATGGTTGTCAAATCAACCGTTCCCGTCGGTTACACAAAAACGCTTGCAAAGAAATACCCCGGTGCAAATATCATCTTCAGCCCCGAATTCCTGCGCGAGGGCAGGGCGCTTTATGATAATCTTTACCCAAGCCGCATCATCGTTGGCTTTGACAAGGAAAATAAAAAGCTGGAAGAGGCTGCGCACACTTTTGCTTCGCTTTTGCAGCAGGGCGCTCTGAAAGAAAATATCCCCGTGCTTTTTACTAAACCTACGGAGGCGGAGGCAGTAAAGCTTTTTGCAAACACCTATCTTGCGCTTCGCGTAAGCTATTTTAATGAGCTGGATACGTATGCGGAGATACACGGGCTGGATACAAAAGAGATCATTGAGGGCATCGGCCTTGATCCCAGAATCGGCACGCATTACAATAACCCCTCGTTCGGCTACGGCGGCTACTGCCTGCCCAAGGATACGAAGCAGCTGCTTGCAAACTACGCGGATATTCCTGAAAACCTGATCCGCGCCATCGTGGATTCAAACCAAACAAGAATTGAATTCGTCGCTTCGCGCGTGCTGAAAAAGGCAAACCACAGCGCAGAAAATATTGCCACCATAGGCGTGCATAGGTTAACGATGAAATCCAATTCGGATAACTTCCGCCAAAGCTCCATTCAGGGTGTTATCAAGCACATTAAGGGCGAGGGCGCAAACGTTATTATCTATGAACCCACGCTTGAGGACGGCAGCACGTTCTTCGGCAGCAAGGTGGTAAACGACCTTGATGAATTTAAAAAGCGCAGCGATGTCATCATCGCAAACAGAATGAGCGCTGAGCTTGAGGACGTTGCCGGTAAGGTATATACAAGAGATATTTATAACAGAGATTGATTTTACACATTACGCCCTGCGAACACGCCGCAGGGCGTTTTTCTATGAGAAAATAAAAATCTTATCATTTTGTATTGACAAATTGATTTTGCAGGCGTAATATAACAGTGTGATATAGCACTGTTATATTTTTGCGGGAGAGAATTTTATGCAGGAAAAAGAGCTTTCAACACTTCAGGTCATTCTGATAACAGGCAAAAACGAATTCCTTGAAAAGGGCTATTCGGGCGCCTCGCTGCGCAATATCGCGCGGGAAGCCGGCGTAACGACCGGCGCGTTTTACGGTTATTTTAAAAGCAAGGCGGAGCTTTTTGACGCGCTTGTTGCGGAGCCTTACAGCGAATTTCTTGCTATCTATAACGGCGCGCAAAAGGCGTTTGCCGACCAGCCTTACGAAAAACAGGCGGTGTCCGTGGGAGAAATCAGCGGCGATTGCATGGTGGAGCTGCTGGATTACGCCTATGATCATATGGACGCTTTCAAGCTGATCCTCTGCTGCTCTGAGGGCACGAAATATGAGCGCCTGATTGACGATATGGTGGATATAGAGGTAAAAGCTACGCATGATTATATCAAGGTTCTGCGCAGTATGGGCAAAAGCGTGCCGAATATAGATCCGGTTTTGGAGCATATCCTTATAACCGGCATGTTCAACGCCTTTTTTGAAATGATTATACATGAGATGCCGCGCGCGGATGCGCAGGAATATCTGAAAGAGATGCGCGCGTTCTACACAGCCGGTTGGTTTAAGATCATGGGGCTGGAAATGTAATTTTATTTTGTTAAATTCAGGGGCGGGAGCCTCTGTTTTTAAAATCAACAGTTAGGCATACCTAACCAATATTATAAGGAGGTCTTTATTTGAAAAAAGAATCTGATCTGAAGCGCCTTATGGGCTGGGCGGGAAGGCATAAATACCTTACCTATGCCTCCTGGGCGCTTTCCGCACTGAGCGCGCTGATCGCGCTTTTGCCGTTCTTTTATATCTGGCGCATCATAAACGAGGTGATACGTGCGGCGCCCGATTTCTCTTCTGCACAAAATCTGACGCAGTACGGATGGTCGGCAGTCGGCTTTGCAGTGCTCAGTGTGCTCATTTACATAGCAGGGCTTATGTGCTCGCATATCGCTGCGTTTCGCGTGGCAACAAATATTCGCATTGAGGCAATGCGCCATATTGTGGAACTGCCGCTCGGCGTTGCCGAAGGCTTCGGCAGCGGCAGGCTGCGCAAGATCGTGAATGAATCCAGCGCCGCAACGGAAACTTACCTTGCCCACCAGCTTCCCGATAAAGCGGGCGCTATAGCAACACCGCTTGGTCTGTTAGTGCTGCTGTTGGTGTTTGACTGGCGGCTTGGTCTTCTGAGCCTTGTGCCCGTTGTGCTCGGATTTATAATCATGATGTTTATGACGGGCAAGAATATGCAGCAAAAGATGAAAGAATATCAGGACGCTCTGGACGATATGTCCAACGAAGCGGTTGAATACGTGCGCGGAATACCCGTTGTTAAAACTTTCGGTCAAACGGTGTTCTCCTTTAAGAAATTTAAGGATTCCATAGAAAGATACCGTGTCTGGGTCATTGCGTATACAAAGCAGCTCAGAACACCCATGATCTTTTATACAGCGGCAATCAACGGCGTTTTCGTGTTTCTTACCGCAGGCGCGCTCGCTTTTACACGCGGCGGAGTCAACGGTGAATTTCTTGTAGATCTTATCTTCTATATCATAATCACGCCCGTGATCTCCATAACGCTGACGAAGATCATGTTTCAAAGCGAGAACGCTATGATCGTGCGTGATGCGCTTCAAAGAATAGACAGCGTGCTGGATCTGGAACCGCTGCCAAACAGCAAAGCGCCCGCTTTTGCGCGTGATTCTTCTGTTGCGCTTAAAAACGTGACATTCAGTTATGACGGAAAAACAGATGTGATAAAAGGTGTTTCCATGTTTGTGCCTGCCGGAAACACGGTCGCCCTTGTCGGGCCGTCCGGCGGCGGAAAAACAACGCTTGCAAATCTGATCGCCCGGTTTTTTGATGTGAAAAGCGGCAGCGTTCTAATAGGCGGAGCAGATGTCAGGGATATACCCAAAAACGAACTGATGAACAATATTTCTTTTGTTTTTCAAAACAGCCGCCTGATCAAAGCTTCCGTGCTTGAAAACGTGCGCCTTGCAAGGCCCACGGCAAGTGAGGAGGAAGTGGAGAATGCGCTGCACGCGGCGCAGTGTGCCGATATTATCGAAAAGCTGCCGCAGGGCATACACACCGTTATCGGCGAAAACGGCGTGTATCTTTCCGGCGGCGAGCAGCAACGCATAGCCATTGCCAGAGCGGTGCTCAAGGACGCGCCCGTCATCGTGCTTGACGAGGCCACGGCGTTTGCAGATCCTGATAACGAAACGAAGGTGCAGGCGGCGTTTTCCAATCTATCCAAAGGGAAAACGGTTATTATGATCGCGCACAGGCTTTCAACGGTTGTAAATGCAGATCGTATCTATGTGGTTCAGGACGGCAGAATCGTGCAGAGCGGAACTTTTGAGGAGCTGAAAGCGGCAAAAGGGCTGTTTGCCGATATGTGGAAAAATTACCAAACATCGGTAGAATGGAAAGTTGCGGGAGGTAATCATCATGCTTAAAAAGCTTCAAAGGCGGTTCGCCCTTTCGGAACAGGGCGCAAAGGATCTGATCAAGGGCTGTATCGCCTGTGCCTTTCAGAATATCTCTTTTATGTTTCCCGTGTGGATCCTCTATCTGCTTGTGGCGGATATGTTTTCGGGTGTATCGCCGGCAAGCAGGGCGCCCGCGTATTTGGCGGGCTGTGCAGCGTGCGTGCTTCTTATCATTATAACAACATATTTTCAGTATAACGCTACTTATTTTGCAACATATAAGGAAAGCGGTGTACGCCGGATCACGCTTGCGGAAACACTGCGTAAGATACCGCTGTCCTTCTTCGGTAAAAAAGATCTTGCGGATCTAACCAGTACCATTATGGCGGATTGCACTTTTCTTGAACAGAGCTTTTCGCATTTTGTGCCGGAGCTTTTCGGTTCGATCGCTTCAACAGTCATCGTTGGCATCGCGCTTTTGATCTATAATCCCGTTTTGGCGGCTGCGGCGCTGTGGGTGCTTCCTGTTTCTTTCCTTATCGTTGCGCTCTCTTCCAAGGTGCAGGAAAAGCTGAATCAAAAATCGATGGATGCTAAAATGGCGAGCGCGGACGGGATTCAGGAATGTATAGAAACGCTGAGCGATCTAAAATCGAACAATGCGCAGTACCGTTACCTGCGTGTGCTTGAAAAAAAGATACGAGCTGTTGAAAAAAGGCTTGTAATTACGGAGCTGGGCACGGCGGTATTCGTCGTTTCCGCAGGACTCTGCCTGAAACTCGGTATCGCCACGGTTGCACTCACCGGTTCTTCGCTGCTTGTTCAGGGAAAGCTCAGCGTGCTGGATTTCTTTATGTTTTTACTTGTCGTTTCCCGTTTGTATGATCCGCTGCAAAGCGCACTTCAAAATCTTGCAGCCATAATATCCACAAATACAAATGTTTCAAGAATGAATGAGATACTGGATCACCCGTTGCAAACAGGCTCCAAAGCGCTTACCAACAACGGATGCGATATTGCCTTTGAAAATGTCAGATTCGCCTATAATACAGGTGAGGCTGTGCTTAAAGATGTGTCTTTTACCGCAAAGCAGGGGCAGGTAACAGCGCTTGTAGGCCCGTCCGGCGGAGGCAAAACTACCGTTTCGCGCCTTGCGGCACGCTTTTGGGATATAAACAGCGGCAGGATCACCGTGGGTTCCATGGATATTTCAAAAATAGATCCGGAAACGCTTATGTCGCTGTATTCGATCGTATTTCAGGATGTTACGCTGTTCAACAATACCATAATGGAAAACATACGTCTTGGCAGAAAAGATGCAACGGACGAGGAGGTGCTTGCCGCAGCCAAGCTTGCAAATGTTGATGAATTTGCTCTGCGCCTGCCTGATAAATGGAACAGTATGATCGGTGAAAACGGTTGTGCGCTCTCGGGCGGTGAACGCCAGCGCATCTCCATTGCAAGGGCATTTTTGAAGGATGCGCCGATCATACTTATGGACGAAGCGACCGCTTCCCTCGATGTGGAAAACGAAACGCTGATCCAGACCGCATTATCACGCTTGATAAAAGATAAAACCGTGCTGATCATCGCGCACAGAATGCGAACTGTTGCGGGTGCTGATAAGATCGTTGTTTTAAAGGACGGCGTTGTTGCAGAGCAGGGAGCGCCGCAGGAGCTTATGAAAGCAAACGGCATTTTCAGCCATATGGTAAAGCTCCAGAGGCAGGGCGCGGATTGGTCTATCGGGGAGCTTTCTTAATCTGCCTGCGCGTGTTACGTTCCGCGGTGTTTGAGCGGCGGTTCCCGGTGTGCCCGGCGGGGTGATCGTACCCTGCCTCGCACACGGTGCCAATTTTTTAAAAGTTTTTATTTTTGTATTGACAAAGAGCGGTGAATATGGTATTGTTTAGGTAGTTAGTTAAGGCTAACTAATTTTTTAAAGCTACAAGTTAGCCTGAACTAACCTGTCGTTGTCCGCACAGCGGCAAACACGCAGGGCGCCGGAAATTGCTCCTTCAGAACTTCTTTGTACCCGAAATGCAAAATTACACTCTCCCTCAATTTTTGCCTTTTGAAAATGACCGGCGCCCTTTATAAAAATTTTGCCCTTACGGTGACATTATGATAGAAAAATACCTTATAGAGCATTGCTCGCCGACGCTTGCGTCGCTCAAAACGGCAAATCTGTTTTCCGTATCTCTTAAACAGGAATGCAATGCGGATGATCAGATAAACGAATGGAGCAGGCTGCTTGCGCCGAAAGGAATAGAACTTTTTGTGATCAAGCGCAGCGAATCAGCGGCGCTTGTATATGTTTTCAGGCGCGATATGCTTAAAAGCGACCTTGAAAAGCCGGGCGTTTGTGAATTCCTTTGTGAATACGGATATAGCGGCACGGATACCTGTTCAGCTCTTGAAAGGCTTTCATACAGGCTTGCTTGCTGCGCGGATTTTCCGCACGAGATCGGTATATTTTTGGGTTATCCGCTTGAAGATGTCAAGGGCTTTATCAAATTCGGCGGCAGAAACTGCAAATGTTCCGGCTGCTGGCAGGCATACGGCAATGTGGATGAAGCGCGCAGAACCTTTCGGCGCTTCAAAAAATGCCGCGCCGTATATAAAAAACAGTGGCTCGGCGGCAGATCTGTTTTGCAGCTGACTGTTGCCGCCTAAACGATCCTGTGAAAAGCGTACAAATCACACGATCATAAAATTATTGAATGAAAGAGGTAAATCATATGAGTAAAGTTGCTGTCGTTTACTGGAGCGCTACGGGGAATACGGAACTTATGGCGCAGAGCGTTTTGAACGGCGCGGCGGCTGCCGGCGCCGAGGCGGATATTTTTACTGCCGGCGAATTTTCTTCGGAAAAAGCAAAAGCGTATGATTCAGTAGCGCTCGGCTGCCCTGCAATGGGCGCGGAAGAGCTGGAGGATTCGGAATTTCTGCCGATGTTTGAGGAGTGTGCCGGCTCTCTTTCCGGAAAAAGGGTGGCGCTTTTCGGTTCATACGGCTGGGGAGACGGCGAATGGATGCGCAGCTGGGAGGAAAGCTGCGCGCAGTACGGAATCTCGCTTACAGCGGACAGCGTTATATGCTGCGGTGCTCCCGACGAAGCAGGCGAAGCCGAATGTGAAGCGCTGGGCAGAGCGCTTGCCTGAGCCGTTTTAAGAAAGAGAGAGACCACACTAAAAATAGACGGCATGATGTGCGGAATGTGTGAAACGCATATAAATGACTGTATAAGAAATCATTTCAAGGTCAAAAAAGTTTCGTCCTCCCACATAAAAAAAGCAGTGCGTTATCCTATCGGAGGCAGATAGATAGAAAAAGATCCGGCGCGGATTACAGTCCGTGCCGGATCTTTTATGCTTATAATGCCGTCAGATCGTAACGATGCCGAGCGTGTTTAAAACGGAACTTATAAGGATAGCGAAAATACACACGGGTGCGATCCATTTGACCATGATATTGTAAAATTTCTTTTCTTTGAACCTGCCGTTCAGTTCAACCTCGTCGGTAATCGCTTTCGGCTTGATTATGAAGCCTACAAGCACGCAGGTAAGCATGCCCACAAGCGGCATCATAACGCTGTTTGATATGAAGTCCAGAAAATCAAGAATGCTCAGATCCATAATCGTAAAGTTTTTCCATATGCTGAAACCGAATGCGCAGAAAGTGCCTATCAAAAGCGCGTATGCGTAAACGATGAGAGAGGCGTTTTTGCGGTCGATCTTATATTTATCCGCCATACCGGCAACGATCGCTTCCATAACCGAAACGGAGCTTGTAAGCGCGGCGAAGAGCACAAGCACAAAGAATGCCGCACCCACGGCGGAGCCGAACGGCATGCCGGCAAATACTTTCGGTAGTGTGTCAAACATCAGACCCGGGCCCTGACCGAGAGCCGTTTCGTCACCGCCCGAATAAACGAAAACGGACGGAACGATCATAAGCCCTGCAAGCAGTGCAACAACGGTGTCAAACGCCTCTATCTGCCTTGTGGAGGTAACGATATTGCTGTCTTTCTTCAGATAAGAGCCGTATGTTACCATGATCCCCATTGCCAGCGACATGGAAAAGAACAGCTGCCCCAGTGCCGCAACGAAGGTCATGATACTGAGCTTGCTGAAATCCGGCTTCAGGTAATAGATAACGCCCTCCAGCGCGCCGGGCTGGCAGATCACGAAGATCGTGAGCGCCACGGTGATGACCAAAAGCGCCGGCATAAGGTATCTGCTCATTTTTTCAATGCCCTTGTCCACGCCTAAAAAAACGATGACCGCAGTTGCCGTTGTGTAGATGAAAAACCAGATGAGCGGCTCAAACGGGCGCTCGGTAAATGATGTAAAATAACCGTTTGCAGCCGCCTCCTGCACGCCGCCCGTGATCATAACGGCGGCGTATTTTATTACCCAGCCGCCGATCACGCAGTAGTACGGTAAAATGATTACGGGAACGAGCGTGGAAAGCACGCCCAGCCATTTCCATTTTTTATTCAGTATGCCGTAAGCCTCCATAGGGCTTCTGTGCGTTTTTCTGCCGATTGCGATCTCGGTTATCATAAGCGTAAAGCCGAAAGTTACAGCCAATAGGATATAGATAAGAAGAAAAATTCCGCCGCCGTATTTTGCGGCCAAATAGGGAAAACGCCAAAGATTACCAAGCCCTACCGCAGAGCCTGCGGCGGCAAGAACAAATCCTATCCTGCCGGAAAAGGTGCTTCGCTTTGCCTCTTTCATTTTTTCACAGCCTTTCTTTTGTCGTTTTTATGTCCAGACCTGTGCGGATCCTAACATTATAGCAATTATAACTAACAATGGCAACAGTTTTGTTAAAAAACGTTGAATTGAATAAATTTGATGTGATATGCCGTTGCTTGATAAATTGACATAACGGCGGCGATTTGATAAAATAGAAACTGAATAAGCAATGGGGAGGCGCAAACAGCTTGCAGGACGGGAAAGCCGGGCACAGAAGCCGTATAAAAGCAAAATATCTTGAAAACAGCGCAAACCTTGTTTATGATTACGAGGTGCTTGAGCTGCTTTTAACATACGCTATTCCCCGGCGCGATGTCAAGCCGGTCGCAAAAGCGCTGCTGGAGCGTTTCGGTTCGCTGGAAAAGGTGCTTTCGGCAAGCAGCAGGCAGCTTTGCACCGTGAGCGGAATAGGCCCGAACGCGGCGATGCTCATCACGCTTGTAAAAGATATCCAGCTCAGAAGCGAAAAAAGTAAAAACAGCAACGTCCGCAGTCTTGAAGACCCGTCTGCTTCAACCGCCTATTTCAAAAATATGCTCTCTTGCGAGGCGAAGGAGGTGCTTGTGCTCGTCTGTCTTGATAATGCAAACAGAATCATTGCAAGCCACGTTATCGCAAGGGGAGATGTAAATCATATAGACATAAACCCAAGAGATATTATGGAAACGGTGCTGCTGGATAACGCAAGCAGGGTGATCCTTGCCCACAATCATCCTGCCGGCTCACCGGAACCATCCGCCGGAGATATTGATTTTACACTGAATCTCAGGAATATTCTTTCTTCTGTAAACGTAAAGCTTTCAGACCATATCATCGTCGGCAGCGAGGAGACAATCTCCATGCGTTCCCAGCCAAGGTTTTCGCGCTATTTTGCAAAAGAAACGAGCGCCGGTTATAAAGGATGATCCTATGAACTCCGATTTTAAAATAAGATACAATAAAATAAGCGCAGAGCTTCAGGAACGTATAAGGCGCGACAGGGAAGCGGGATACGTCAATCCTTACCGCTGTGACGATTCGGCGGTGATCCGGCGCGATCCTGCAAGGGATAAGGCGAATCTTTGGCGCCCTGCATACGTTCGGGATACGGAAAAGATTATCCATCTGCCGTATTATAACAGGTATGCGGATAAAACACAGGTCTTTTCTTTCTATAATAACGATGATATTACCCGCCGTGCGCTGCATGTTCAGCTCGTTTCAAGGATCGCCAGAAATATAGGCGCCGTGTTGGGCCTCAATCTGGATCTTATAGAGGCTGTTGCCTTAGGCCATGATATCGGGCATACTCCGTTCGGCCATGCCGGCGAACGCTTTTTGAGCCGCTTGCTCCAAAAAGAAACGGGCAGATATTTTAATCACAATGTGCACAGCGTTCGCGTGCTGGATACTCTTTTCTGCCGCAATATAAGCTTGCAGACGCTGGACGGCATCCTGTGCCACAACGGTGAATTTGAGCAGCAGGAATACAGACCGCAGTACGAAAAAAGCTTTGCGGATTTTGATAACAGTGTGGAGGCATGCTATACGGGCGGCAAAAGCGCGATCGAAAGCCTTGTGCCCAAAACGCTCGAGGGCTGCGTGGTGCGCATCTGTGATATGATCGCGTATCTCGGAAAAGACAGGCAAGACGCTTATATCGCAAAGATCATTCCGCCCGATTACAGATTTTCAACGGAGCTTATCGGTGATCAGAACGCCAAGATCATCAATAATCTTTCCGTTGATATTATTGAGAACAGTTACGGCAAGGATCATATCCTTTTGAGCAAAGAGGCGTATGAAAGCCTTAAACTCATGAAAGAGGAAAACAACGCCGTGATCTACCGCAATAAGGGCATCAACGATCAGTATAACGAGATTATTATGCCTATGTTTGAGGAGCTTTATTATCAGCTGCTTTCAGATGTTTCAAAAAAAGACAAAAGCTCCCTTATTTACCGTCACCATATCCGCTTTATAAACGAAACAAGAAAATATTATAACAGCGAGGATTATTTTAACGAGGAGCCGAATCAGATCGTTGCGGATTATATTGCAAGCATGACGGACGATTATTTTATAGCCCTGCACAAAAAGCTGTTTCCGAACAGTAAATATAAAATAACCTACAAACCGTATTTCAGTGATGAAAACAAATAATTTGTTCGGCACTGCCGGGAAAGGAACAGTTATGAAGAAAAAATTTTTAAAAGCCGCAAAGGCGGCATTGGCTTGTTTTACCGTGCTTTCCGTTTCGGTATGTGCCGTTGCGTGCTCCTCTGTGCTTGATGAAGAAGTTGACCCGGTAGCGCAGGAGGATTTCCGCGTTACCGCCTATATGGTGGGAGACCGTTTCCTGAATGCGGACGAGATCGATTATTCGCATTTTGACCAAGTCACGGATTTTATCTTTATGAGCATGGCGGATTTCGGTACGGACGGCATGATCACGCTGAATGCGGATTTTGATACGGCTTACAACAATATCAAACCGTATCTGCCTGAGGACGCTGCGTTTTATGTAAATCTTCTGGGTCCCAAGAGCACGCTTGAAACGGATGACTGGAACGAGCAGATGGCGGATCAGGGCGCGCTGCACAATCAGGCGTTTGCAAGCGGCAATCTGGAGGGGCAGATCAAAGAACTGCTGGAAGAATATGATTTTGACGGCGTTTATTTTGATTACGAATACCCCGTGGATCAGGTGAATTGGGACGGGTTTAACGAATTTATCGTATCGCTTGACGAATATCTGGGCGATGACTATAAGATAGGCATGGCGCTTTCGGACTGGGATCTTAAGCAGACCCCTGAGGCTGTGGCGGCAACGGATTTTGTGGAGGTTATGAGCTATGATAACTGGGATGATGACGGCAATCATGCTCCGTATGAAAACGCAGAAAAAAGCCTGGAGGCTGTTTTGGACGCAGGTTACGAGCGTTCCAAGATAGGGCTTGGGCTGCCGTTTTACGCACGCCCCACAACGCAGGAGGAGTATTGGTACGATTATAAGACCTATTGCGATCTGCTTGATGAAAACGGGCTTTTTGAAGACGCAGAGACCGGGCTTACCTTTTCCTTTAACACCTACGATGTGATCAAGCAGAAAACAGAGCTTGCCGTGAACTGCGGTTTGGGCGGCGTTATGATCTGGCACTATTCGTGCGATGCGCCTGCCGATCATCCCGAATCTCTTTTTAACGCCATAGAGGACGGCATCCAAACTGCCTATGCGCAGCTGCAGGCTGAATAGAATATACTTTTGAGAGCTGTGTTTATACACGGCTCTTTCTCTTTGCCGCTTTTCTTTTTGATCCGGCAGCTTATTATGTTAAATAACCTTTAATCTTGTTTTTATTTCATTGAATAATCCGCTTTGTAATGCTATAATAAAATCAATAATAAAGAATAATCAACGGAGGCTTGTGTGAGATCGGATAATAAAAGACCGCCCGCGGAGAATGATAATATCGTTATCGGCAGAAACGCCGTGCTGGAGCTTCTTAAAAGCGGCAGAGAGATAGAGAATATCTATGTTTCTTCCGGAGAAAAAGAGGGCAGCATAACAAGGATAATCGCGCAGGCAAAAAGCCGCGGCGTCGTTATAAAAGAGGTAAACAGAAAAAAGCTTGATTTCATGTGCGCAGGCGCAAATCATCAGGGCGTTGCGGCGTCCGTTCCGGCACATGAATATGCAACTGTGGAGGAGATACTGGATTACGCCGCCGAAAAAGGCGAAAGCCCTTTTGTCATCATTTGTGATGAGATAGAGGACAGCCGTAATTTGGGCGCAATCATCCGCTCTGCGGAAGCATGCGGCGTACACGGCATTATCATTCCCAAACGCAGAAGTGCCGGGCTGAATTTTGCCGTTGCCAAAACTTCCTGCGGCGCGCTTGAATACGTGAAGGTCGCCCGGGTATCAAATCTTGCCTGCGTTATAGACAGCCTGAAAAAGCAAAATATCTGGGTTTACGCTGCGGATATGGACGGGCAGGAATGGTGCAAAACGGATTTCTCCGGCGGCGTTGCGCTCGTTGTGGGCAACGAGGGGCGCGGAGTCAGCCGCCTTATAAAAGAAAAGTGCGATGTTACGGTTTCTCTGCCGATGCGCGGGCATGTAAACAGCCTAAATGCGTCCGTTGCGGTATCCGTGATCATGTATGAAGTTGTAAAACAAAGACTCGGTATTTGAACCGGGAGCGAAGTGATGAAATGAGTCAGAATAACAATAATATGTCAATAGAGGATATCCTGCGCGAGGCGCAGGAGGTGCTCAGCAGCATCGGTTCGGAAAGGGAAGAGCCGGCTGAAGAGGACGTCAAAACCTATGTGCCGCAAAAGAAAAAAACCGCACAGGAAACACGGGAAAGCGCTTCGGCAGATGCTCAGGAGCAGGAAGAAGAGGTAAAAGAATTTACAGGCAGATCTGCTGAAAACGAGAAACAAGCTGCCCCGGCTCAGGATAAGACCAGAACGATCCCGGCGATCGGCAGTGAACCGGCAAGTGATAAGACCATTCGCGTGCCGCGGCAAAACACAGGCAGGCAAACTTTTTTCAAAAAGAATTCCGCCGATGAGGAGTATGGCTCCACACCGCCGCAGATCATCGAAAAAGCGGCAACGATCAAAAGCAAATCACGGTTTGATACGACCTCCGATCTTCAGGAGATCCCTACGATCCTTGCTGTGGAGGAGCTTGATAAGACGCGGCGTGTACTGTCTGCGGACCGGCAGGCCGTAACGCAGGAAAACACGGAGGAATATGATCATTCGGATCAGATCAAGCTCAGCGGGTTTGATGATGAGATGGACGAAGTGCCTGATATAGATGAAGAGCTTGCCGAAGAGCAGCTTCGTCGCCGCAGAGAGGAAAAGGTAAACAAATTCCGCGTTTTTGTGCCGGAGGAGCTTTCTGGAGACGATAAAAGCGAGGCGCAAAAGATAACGCACGGCGATTACAGAGACAGAAGCGAGCGCACAAATACGCTGGAACGCCTTTTTAAAAAGAAAACGGCCGTGCAGCTCCAGCTGTCTTTCACATTTGTTTTCAGCGCGCTTTTGCTTGCCGGCGCGCTTTTGCACGGCACGGGCTATATGCCGGCGTTCTTAAATCATGATTTTGCATACTGCATTGCCGTTACGGCGGTTTATTCGGCGGCGCTTATCACCAACATAAATATGCTTGCGCACGGCTTTCATTTGAAAAAGGGCATCAACTTTGATTTTCCCGTCACCGTTTCGTGCCTTGTTGTGCTGGCGCACTGCATAGCAGCGGCGGCAGGTGTTGATCTGTTGTCTGACGGCGGCTCGCTTTTTCCCTGCGCAGCGGTTTTCGGATTGTTTATGTGCGCTTACGGCAGGCTGAAAAAGCTTGTTCGTATCATTCGCAATTTTGAGTATCTGACCGCCGGCGGAGAAAAATATACGGTTGAGGATATCGTTAACGAGGTAGACGCCCGCATCATCTCCAAAAATATGCTGGACGGCACGCCGTATTTAAAATACAGTGTAAAAACGGATTTTCCTACAAGCTTTTTTGAGATATCGTTTGCAAATGAACCGGCGGATAAGATAGCAAAGATACTTTTTCCTGTTATATTCGGTTTCAACGCAGCGCTTTTCGTCATTTACGGTATCGTGTATTCCGATTGGCTCATTGCGTTTACGATCGTTACGGCAGGGCTTGTAATATCATGCCCGTGCGTTACGCTTGCGGCGGTAAATTCCGCGCTTTGCGATGCGTCTAAAAATCTTGAAAAGCGCGGCGCTATGATCTGCGGCTACGAGGGCGCGCATTATATCCACAATTCAAATGCAATCGTGATGGAGGCGTCAGAGCTTTTCGGCGCGCATTCGTGCGCGTTCCACGGCTATAAAACCTTCAACGGCGCAAAGATAGACGATGCGCTGCTTCAGACCGCCGCAGTCATTATCCAAACGAACAGCCCGCTTGCAGGTGTGTTTGATTCCGTTATCGTAGGGCAGAATTCCATACTTCCCACGGCAGAGGGGATCACTTATGAGGATAAAATGGGTACCTCCGCCTGGATATATCAGAGGAAAGTGCTTGTGGGCAACCGCGATCTGCTGATCCGCCACGGTGTTTCGGTACCCAAGATAGAGTATGAAAAAAAGTATACGCGCAAGGGCAGAAAGGCGCTCTATCTTGCGGTGGCGGGCAAGATCGCCGCTATGTTCATCGTCAGCTACACGGCGGATCCCGCGCTCAAAAAAAGTCTTAAACGCCTTGAAAAAAGCGGTATGACGGTCATATTGAGAAGCTGTGATCCCTATATCAACGAAGAGAGCATAACAAAGATATTCGACCTTCCGGAGGGCTTTATAAGAGTCATGACTGCCTCAAACGGCAGAAGCTTTGAAAAATACAGCGGTGCGGTCGCCGAAAAAAGCCCCGCCTATGCGATCCATAACGGCACAACAAATGCGTTTATCTCCACTGTTCTCGGTGCGGACAAGCTTGTTATGACGGAAAAGATCATATCCGCGCTCGTGTCTTTCGGCTCCGCCATAGGCTTCGGCGTTGCCGTGCTGCTTGCCTTTGCAAACGGCCTCAGCCAGCTCAATGATGTAAATATAGTAATATTCCAACTGTTTTGGGCAGTATTTGTACTTTTGATTACTAAATTTCGGAAAAACGGTATATAATATCCTTAGGCAAAATCAGTATGAATCTGGTTTTGAAACGGCAGGCGGCGCATTCGCCTGTAATAAGGACGCACAGGGCATGATGCCCTTGTATATAAGCAAGGAAAAAAGATTTTGATTTTCTTGCTTTAAGCAAATCCGCAGCTTAAACTGCGGCAGAAAGAAAGGAAAGAATTTTATGAAAAAACTTGACGGAACAAAGACGCAGGCAAATCTGATGGCGGCGTTTGCCGGCGAGAGCCAGGCGCACACCAAGTACCAGTATTACGCCTCAAAGGCAAAGAAGGACGGTTTTGTTCAGATCGCAAATCTGTTTACAGAGACCTCCAACAATGAAAAAGAGCATGCCAAGATCTGGTTCAAGCTCCTTCACGACGGCGGCATACCGGATACCGCCGCAAACCTAAAGGACGCCGCTGCGGGCGAAAATTATGAATGGACCGATATGTATGCCACCTTTGCAAAAGAGGCTAAGGAAGAGGGCTTTGATGAGATCGCCTTCCTTTTTGAAAAGGTAGGGGAGATTGAGAAAGAGCACGAGCAAAGGTATCTTAAATTGCTTGAAAACGTTGAGGGCGGTCTTGTGTTCAGCCGCGACGAGGATAAGATCTGGAAGTGCAGCAACTGCGGGCACATCGTTATCGGCAAGGAAGCGCCGGAAATCTGCCCCGTTTGCTCTCACCCCAAGGCTTATTTTGAGATCAAGGCAGAAAACTATTAATGAATAAACGCCCGGCGGGTCACGCCGGGTATTTTTAAGTATAAGAGATCATGTAAGACGGCAAACCGTTTAAAGATCTTAAGGCAGGAGGGAAGCGCGTGTTTTACCAATTTCAGGATGAAGTTACAACCGTTGATATAGAGGATATAGACAGCCATTATGTTACTGCGGGTTATGTGACCGCAGCGGAATTTGAAAAGATCTATGACAGATTCGGCTTTGCTGCTTCAACGGCGCAAAGCATTTCTTCCGATAATCTTTATTTGCACTCCCGCTTCGGCGTGGAGATCTATGATGATTACTGTTTTACAAAGATGAATATATTAGACGCGCTTGATTTAAAAGGAGAGCGCGATATCGTTGCCGTTTATATCAAGAAAAACCTGCTTATCGTTGTGGACGTGCGCGACAGGGATTGTTCCACCAGAGATAAATTCCTTGCCTGCCTCAATAAATATTCGCCGATCAACATAACGCTTGAAAAGCTGATCTATGCTTTTTTGGACAGCCTTACCGCCGGGGACAGTAAAGTCATAGAGGATAAGGGCTATGAGATCACAAAGCTGGAAGAGCTTGTGCTGCACGGCAAGGCGGAAAATAATTTTAATCTGGAGCTGCTTCAGATGAAAAAGGAATTGCTTTCCATGCGCAATTATTACGAGCAGCTTATTGATGTGGGCGAGGCGCTTGAAGATAACGAAAACGAGATCTTTGATGAAAATTATCTTCGTTATATATCAAATTTTACAAAAAAAACAGAGCGCCTGCTTGATGATGTGGAGCTTCTGCGCGGCAGCGTGGTACATCTTCAGGACGCATATCAGTCGTTTATAGACCTGAAAGCAAACCATACCATGCAGATCTTCACGGTGGTGACCACCATATTTTTTCCGCTCACCCTGATCGTAGGCTGGTACGGTATGAATTTTACCTCCATGCCGGAGCTTCACTGGAAATACGGGTATCTGTTCGTAATAGCGTTGTCCGTCACCGTGGTCTCCGTTCTGGCAATCATCGGCAAAAAGAAAAAATGGATTTAAGCTGCCGGGAGTCGAACCCGATATGCTGAAAATGTGCCGGTGCGGCGCCTTTTCCCTTTTTCGCCGTTGATGGGCGACAGCACATCTGCCGTCTCAAAAGCAAAAATCCATCCACACCGCCATCATTTTCAGTGCTGCGCAGTTTTGCGCGAGCTGATTTTTGGGCGGATAAAGTAAAAAAAGGTATACTCCGTATACCGAGATTTTAACACAGAATACACGGAATCAGCCGCTTAAAACCATATTGCGCCCGATTCCCGTCAGCTTGATATTATGAATATTATTGAAACACTTGCAAAAGAATTTAACGTTAATGAACATCGTATAGAAAATACCGTTGCGCTGCTTGATGAGGGCAATACGATCCCGTTTATCGCGCGGTACAGAAAGGAAGCCACCGGCTCGCTTGACGATCAGCTGCTTCGCGGTATTGCGGACAGGCTGGATTATCTGCGCTCTCTTGCAGAGCAAAAAGAAAAAGTAACAGCTTCCATAACCGAGCAGGGCGCCATGACGGATGAGCTTGCCGCCGCAATAGAATCCGCTGCAACGCTTACGGAGCTTGAGGATATCTACCGCCCGTACAGACCCAAAAGAAAAACGAGGGCGTCCGTTGCAAAGGCACGCGGGTTAGAACCGCTTGCAAAAGCGATCCTTGAACAGAAGGACAATTTTGACCCGCTTTCGGCAGCACGGGAATTTATAAATGAAGAGGTGCTTACGGCGCAGGACGCTTTAGACGGCGCAAAGGATATTATTGCGGAGATCATTTCGGACGACGCCAATGTCCGCCGCCAGCTGAGATATATGCTGCGCACGCACGGCACGGTAACGGCAAAGGCGGCAGGCGATGATCCGGGCGTGTATGAAAATTACGCGGATTATGCGGAGACGGTATCCAAGATCGCAAACCACAGGATCCTTGCCATAAACCGCGCGGAAAAGGAAAATGTACTTAAAGTAGGCATAGAGCTTGATAAGGCGATCGGCATGAGCGTACTCACGGGGCTTTACGTAAACGGCACAAATGCGTCCTCGCAGCTTGTCCGCGAGGCGGCGGAGGATTCCTACTCCCGCCTTGTTTACCCTGCTGTTGAAAGAGAGATCAGAAACGATCTTACACAGCGGGCAAACGGGGATTCCATAAAGGTCTTTGCTAAGAACACGGCGCAGCTCCTGATGCAGCCGCCGGTGCGCGGCAGGGTCACGATCGGTCTTGACCCCGGCTACAGAACCGGCTGCAAGGTCGCCGTTGTGGACGAGACCGGCAAAGCGCTCGACACCGCCGTTATCTACTGCGCGCCGCCGCACAGCAAAATAGACGAGGCAAAAAAGATCATAAAGGATCTTGTAAAAAAATACGGCGTTCAGATGTTTGCCATCGGCAACGGTACGGCAACCCATGAAACGGAAACGTTTGCCGCAGAGGTCATCAGAGAGCTGGATTGCGGTATTACTTATATGGTGGTCAACGAGGCGGGCGCGTCCGTTTATTCCGCCTCAAAGCTTGCCGCAGCGGAATTCCCGCAGTATGACGTTTCCCTGCGTTCCGCCGTTTCCCTTGCAAGACGGCTTCAGGATCCGCTGGCGGAGCTTGTTAAAATAGATCCAAAATCAATAGGTGTGGGGCAGTATCAGCATGATATGCCGCAAAAGGAACTCAGCCACGCGCTGGACGCCGTTGTGGAGGACTGCGTAAATTCCGTGGGCGTTGATCTGAATACCGCTTCTCCGGCGCTTTTGCAGCGCGTATCCGGGATAACCGCATCCGTGGCGGAAAACATTGTAAAATACAGGGAGGAGAACGGCGCGTTCACCTCAAGAAAACAGCTTATGAAGGTGCCCAAGCTCGGCCCAAAGGCATTTGAGCAGTGCGCCGGCTTTTTAAGGATACCCGGGGCGGAGAATGTGCTGGATAACACTGCCGTGCATCCAGAATCCTATGAAACGGCGGAAAAGCTGCTTGCCCTGTGCGGCGTTTCCAATCAGGATGTTGCGGCGGGCAATATCACCGCCGTCACAAAGACGGTTGAACAGCAGGGGATCACCGCGCTTGCAAAGGAGCTGGATACGGGTGTTCCCACGCTTGCGGATATCGTTTCAGAGATCGGCAAGCCCGGCCGCGACCCGCGCGATGAGCTGCCGCCTCCCATGCTCAGAACGGACGTTATGGGTATTGAGGACTTAAAGCCCGGCATGGAGCTGAAAGGCACGGTGCGCAATGTAATTGATTTCGGCGCGTTTGTAGACGTCGGCGTGCACCAGGACGGGCTCGTGCATATCTCCCAGATCTCAAACCGCTTTATCAGGCACCCGTCAGAGGTTCTGAAGGTGGGGCAGATCGTAACCGTTTGGGTGCTCTCCGTTGATCCTGCCAAAAACCGTATCTCCCTCACGATGAAAAAGCCGGAATAAACTTGCAGAGAAAAAGGAGCCGTGATTTTCACAGCTCCTTGCTTTTTTATTCGTTTATTTCAGCAGTGACTTATACATTTTAATGTATTCGTTTGCAGATTTGCCCCAGCTCATATCGCAGTTCAGCGCGCGCTCCACAAGCGTGGGCCAGTATTCCTTGTTGTTATAGGCGTCAACAGCTCTGTAGATCGCCCCAAGCATATCGTAAGCGTCATACGTTTTGAATGTAAAGCCGTTGCCTTCGCCGTCGCCGCAGTCCGTAACGGAATCACGCAGGCCGCCGGTCTCACGCACAATGGGCAGCGTGCCGTAGCGAAGGGCTACCATCTGTGAAAGCCCGCACGGCTCGCTCTTGCTGGGCATCAGGAACATGTCCGCGCCGGCGTAGATCTTTCTTGCAAGATCGGGCACAAAGCCGAGCCTTAAGCCCACTTTATCCGGGTATTTGTCGTGCAGCTCGCGGAAAAAGCTTTCGTACTGCCATTCGCCGGAACCGAGCACAACATATTGAATATCCCTTTCCCAAAGGCTTTTTTCCAGCACCTCACGCATCAGGTCTACGCCCTTGTGGCCTACAAGTCTTGTAACGATGCCAACAAGCGGCGGTTCAGGCCTTACGGCAAGACCCATCATCTTTTGCAGTTCTTCCTTGTTTTTAGTTTTGTCGGAAACATCACTTGCGCTGTAATTTGCCCAAATTGCAGTATCCGTTTCCGGGTTATAGCTGTCTGTGTCAATACCGTTTAAGATGCCGCACAGTTTCCATGAGCGCTGGTTTAAGATGGGGTCAAGTCCGTAGGAATACCACGGGTCAAGTATCTCCTTGGCATAGGACGGCGAAACCGTTGTAACTTTATTTGCGCATTCGATACCTGCTTTCATAAAGTTTACAAGTCCGTCGTACTGGATCAGGTCATAGTGTTCTGGGCCGATTCCGAGCACGTCTTCCAGCAGCTCGTTGCCGTATTTGCCCTGGTATTGGATATTATGAATGGTGAAAACGGTCTTGATATTTTCATATCCCATTCTGGTCGCATAGTAGCAGCTGTAATAGAGCGGCGTCAGCGCCGTCTGCCAGTCGTTGCAGTGGATAATATCCGGCTTCCAGTCTATTGCGGGGATGATCTCAAGGATCGCCCTGGAGAAAAACGCAAATCTTTCCGCGTCATCATAATGCCCGTAGATTCCGTCGCGCTTAAAGTAATACTGGTTGTCAAGAAAATAGAATATAACTCCGTTCAGCTTTGTTTCAAAAATACCGCAATACTGCCTTCTCCAGCTTACGGGCACGGAAATGGAAGTGATAAATTTCATTTTATCCTTGTATTCCTGCTTGATGGAATCATAAAGCGGCATAACAACGCGGCAGCCGATCAGCCTTTTTCGGAGCGCGATCGGCAGCGAGCCGGCAACGTCGCCGAGCCCGCCGGATGCCATAAACGGATTCGCCTCTGACGCGGCGTATAAAACTTTCATAATCTTACCTCCCTAAAATCAGATCCTTGTGCCCTTGGAAAGGGTAACAGGGAAGGTGGGAGCGCCCGAAAGCTCCACTCCGTTTTTGATATTTACTTTCTTATCTGCAATCACGCAGCTGAGCTTTGCATTTTCACCGATAACCGTATCCTGCATAAGGATAGAATTTTTAACAACGGCGCCTTTTCCTACCTTTACGCCCTTGAAGATGATTGAATTTTCAACTGTGCCGTCAATGATACAGCCGTCGGCAACAAGGGAATTCGTCAGATGGGATTCCGCGCCGTAAAGAGAGGGCATATCGTCCCTTTCTTTTGTATAGATCGGGAAATCCTTATTGAAGAGCCTGCTTCTGCAGTCTTTCTCAAGCAGATTCATGGAAACATCGTAATAAGCCTGTACGCTGGAAATGGTGCCCACAAAGCTTTCCGTAGCGTCATAAGCGTAGATCTTCAGGCTCTTGGCGTTTGCCATAAGCACATTTCTTTGGAAAGAGATCTCATTCTTTGAATGTGCCGTGGTGATGAGCGATTCAAGCAGGTATTTTTTCATGATAACGATATTTACGCTGTGGAAGATCTCTTTTTCATCGTGCCTGTCAAGGCTCATCTCGGTGATCCTGCCGTCTGCTTCCACCTTGTCAAAGCAAAGTATGGAGCCTATCTTATCCGGCATAGGCGCCTTCACGCCTACAACGGTTATATCCGCGCCGCTCTCCTCATGCCTGTCAAAAAGCGCTTCGTAATCAAGCGAAAGCACATTGTTGCAGTCGCACATAACAACATACGCCTGATTGCTCTGTTCAAGAAAGCCCATGTTGCCGTAGATGGCGTCTATCCTGTTGCCCCACATCGTGGCGCTGCCAACATTGAACGGCGGCAGAATAAACAAACCGTCATTTTTTCTGCTCAGATCCCACGGCTTACCCGTACCTACGTGATCCATAAGGGACTGGAAATTGGCGTTTGTGATCACGCCCACCTTTGTTATGCCGCTTTCAACCATATTGGAAAGCGGAAAATCTATCAGCCTGTAGCGTGAGCAAAACGGTACGGAGCCCATGGTCCTCATCGCCGTAAGGCTGTCTAAGGTGCCCTCGTGAATGTTTGCAAATATCATTCCCAAAACTTTTTTTCCGTTCATGCTCAAACCTCCTTGCCCGCTTCAATCATTGCGCCGGGTTCTATTTTTGTGCCGCTTTTCACGGCAGCGCCCGCGCCGATAACGGCAACTCCCCAATCCTCGGGATTATCAAGAAGCTCCGGTATCTCGCCTACCTGCGCGCCCTCTTCCACAACTGCGTCTTCGGCAACGATCGAATAATAGACCTTTGCGCCTTTTTTGATGATTGCGCCCGGCATGATCACGCTGTATCTGATATCCGCGTCCTCTTCGATCTTCACATTGCTGGAGATCACGCTGTAATCCACATTGCCCTCGATCTCACAGCCCTCCGAAACGGAAGAAAGCTCCACCTTTGCCCTTTTGCCGATATAATGCGGCGGGCTTACCGGGTTGCGGCTGTAGATCCTCCAGCTCGTGTCGCTCAGATCAAGCTCAACATTCGGGTTTATGATGTCAAGATTGGCTTCCCAAAGGGAATCTATGGTGCCAACGTCTTTCCAGTAGCCCTCAAACGGGAAGGCGAACATTCTTTCTCCGGCGTCCAGCATTGTCGGTATAATGTTTTTGCCGAAATCGTTTGCGGAGCCGGGTGTGTTTTCGTCCTGAATCAGATATTTTTTCAACTTGTCCCAGCTGAATACGTATACGCCCATGGAGGCCTTATTGGATTTTGGTTCTGCGGGTTTTTCCGCAAATTCATAGATCTTGTTGCTTTTGTCCGTTGCAAGAATGCCGAAGCGAGACGCCTCTTCCCACGGCACTTCCAGCACGGCAATGGTGCAGTCCGCCTTATTCTTCTCGTGGAAATCAACCATTTTTGCGTAATTCATTTTATAAATATGGTCGCCGGAGAGCACAACAACGTATTCGGGGTCGTATTTTTCTATAAAGTTTATGTTTTGGTAGATGGCGTTTGCCGTGCCCTTGTACCATTCCTTGCTGCCTATCGCCTCATAAGGGGAAAGCACGTGCACGCCGCCGTTCTGCCTGTCAAGATCCCACGGCTGACCGTTGCCGATGTAGTCGTTAAGCTCCAGCGGCTGGTATTGGGTGAGTACGCCCACCGTATATATGCCGCTGTTTACGCAGTTTGAAAGCGGGAAATCGATGATCCTGTAATTTCCGCCGTAGGGAACAGCGGGCTTTGCAATGCTTTTTGTAAGAACGCCGAGCCGGCTGCCCTGCCCGCCTGCAAGCAGCATTGCAACTATGTTTGCTTTATGTGCCATAAACACATTCCTCCTTATTTGGACTTTTCAATAAATAACGCGTTCAAGCCGCCGAGCTTGACTCCAATGCTCTGGTCAAACCCGTGCATCGGCTTTTTCGCGGTTTTATAAGTTCCCGAAAGCCTTGCCTTGTTTCCGCCGTATCTTTTAAGGTTGGAATCAAAAATGACCTTGTATGTTCCGGCGCTCGGCACGCCTATGCGGTATTCCTTGTGTTCGTTGGGCGTGAAATTGAATATTCCTATAATTTCTCCGCCGGATTTATTCATGCGTCTGAAAGCAATGGTGGAATTTGCGTTGTCATCGCTGGATATCCAGCTGAAGCCCTCCCAGCTGTAATCTATTTCCCACAGTTCGGGGCGCGCTTTGTAAAGATGATTCAGCTCTTTAGAGAATTCAAGCAGCTTTCTGTGCTTTTCGTAATCCAGCAGCATCCAGTCCAGCCCGTCTTCATAAGCCCATTCCTTAAACTGCCCGAATTCCTGCCCCATAAACAGCAGCTTTTTGCCCGGGTGCGCGATCATATATGAAAGAAACAGGCGCATGCCCTCAAATTTCATATCGTAATCGCCCGGCATTTTGTTTATCAGGCTGCATTTGCCGTGAACGACCTCGTCATGGCTGATGGGTAAAATAAAGTTTTCGGAAAAAGCGTAAAAGAAACTGAATGTGATGCAGCTGTGGTTGCCTTTTCTGAACAGCGGGTCCATCGAGGTGTAGCGCAGCATATCGTTCATCCAGCCCATGTTCCATTTGAAATTGAAACCGAGCCCGCCAACGTCCGGCGGCATGGTGATCATGGGCCAGGCGGTGGATTCCTCGGCGATCATCATAACGCCGGGGTGCTCTTTGAACATAGCGCTGTTCAGCTGTTTAAAGAATTCGACCGCTTCCAGGTTTTCGTTGGAGCCGTATTTGTTGGCGACCCATTCGCCCGCCTGTCTGCCGTAATCCAGGTAAAGCATGGAGGCAACGGCGTCCACGCGCAGGCCGTCAAAATGGTACATGTCCGCCCAATACATTGCGGAAGAGATCAGAAAGCTTTTCACTTCGTTTCTGCCGTAGTCAAATACTCTTGTGCCCCATTCCTTGTGCTCGCCCTTACGCATATCGGCGTATTCGTAAAGCGGTTCGCCGTCAAATTCATAGAGCCCGTGCGCGTCCTTCGGGAAATGCGCGGGCACCCAGTCCAGGATAACGCCGATCCCCGCCTGATGGCAGCGGTCAACAAAATACATAAGATCGTCCGGCGTGCCGTAGCGCGAGGTGGGCGCGAAATACCCTGTAACCTGATAGCCCCAGGAGCCGTCAAACGGGTATTCCATAAGCGGCATCATCTCTATGTGCGTATACCCCATGTCGGTAACATAAGGTATAAGCTCATCTGCCATTTCACGGTAGGAATAGTAATCGCCGCTTTCTTTCTTTTTCCAGGAGCCGAAATGGATCTCATAGATATTCACGGGCTTTTCAAGAATATTGCTGTTTTTCGTCTCTTTTTGCCACTTCGCATCCTTCCATTTGTAATTGCCCAGCTCGTATACCTTTGAAGCCGTGCCGGGTCTTGTTTCACAGTGGAAGCCGTAGGGGTCGGCTTTGTAGAGCAGGCGGCCGTCGGCGGCCGTTATTGCGTATTTATAACAGTCATAGATGTGAACGCCGTCTATAACAGCCTCCCATATTCCGGGAGAGATCTGCTCTGCGGGGTCGGCATTCTCGCTCCAGCCGTTGAAGTCGCCGGCAACACAAACCGCCTTTGCGTCAGGCGCCCAGACTCTGAATGCAAATTCATTTCCTTTAATTCTATGACAGCCGAAAAATTCGTATGCCCTGTAATTCTCACCTTTGTTAAATATATAGATCGGAAATTCGTAATCCTTGTTCAGTTTTTTCATAGATATAATTTCTCCTTAACGGCGATCATGATGCGGAGGGCGTAAAAATACCGCATAATTTTTATACTCAATAACATTGTAGCACCTCACATATAAACAATCAAGTGTTTTTTGTTTACTTTGTTACAAGAATTTTTTGAATTATAGCAAATATTGTGCAAATTGTTAAAATTTTTTTGATATTTTTGGTAAAAGTAAATCAAAAGCCCCAATTCGATAAAAAATTCCCTGCCGGAATTTTCATCATTATACATAATTTCGGCGGCAATAAATAAAATATTTTTATATTTATTTTTCTATTGATTGCATATGGATGAATATGGTATAATTACTAACGGATTTCTGCGCCTGTAATATGCGCGGCGTATTCTGAGAGGGTGAGTGCGTGAAAGATATTATTGTTGTTTATCCTAAAAAGGAAACAGCGCTTTCGCTCAGATCGCTGATCGAAAAGAACGGCTTTCACGTTACCCATATCTGCGCGCTCGGCTCCTCCGCGCTGGAGATCGCGCATGAAAAGCAGAGCGGAATCATAGTCTGCCCCTTTTTAATGCGGGATATAACCGCCGCAGAGCTTGCGGAGCAGGTTCCGCCCGGGTTTGATATAATCGCCCTTTCCAAAAACGGCTCGGAGCAGTATATGGGAAATTTGATAACGCTTCCCGTGCCTATGGACAGAGAGGATTTTCTAAACACCGTTCATATGCTTGCAAGCAGCAAATCAAGCTTTACAAGAAGAACGGGGGAGGACGGCGAATATATCTCCAAGGCAAAAGAGGCGCTTATGCACATCAAGGGTATGAGCGAAACGCAGGCGCATAAGTATTTACAGCAGCAGAGTATGAAAAGCGGCAAAAAGATAGCCGCCGCCGCTATGGATATATTAGACAGTCTTACGTGATTTATTGAAAATAATACATCGGCGCTGTGCGCGCCCGGCTGAAGGCTTGTGATATTATGAAATTTATTAAAATGCAGGGCTGCGGCAACGATTATGTTTATATCGACTGCCTGGAGCAGAGCCTTGAAAACGAAAGTGAAGCGGCAATCAAGCTCTCTAACCGCCACTTCGGCGTAGGGGCTGACGGACTTATTCTTATAAAAAAAGGTTCTGCCGCGGATTTTGAAATGGTTATGTATAATGCGGACGGTTCCCGCGCAGAGATGTGCGGCAACGGTATACGCTGCGTTGCAAGATATGTATATGATAAGGGTTATACCGATTCTTCGGAATTTACGGTTGAATCCATGGGCAAGGTCAAAAATATAAGGCTCGTCCTAAACGGCGCAGAGGTGAAAGCCGTGCGCGTGGATATGGGCGCGCCGGTCCTGCATGCCGCTGAGGTGCCCGTTATTTCTCAAACGGATAAGGTGATCAACAGCCCCGTGCAGATCGGCGGCAGGGATTTTAATATGACCTGCGTTTCCATGGGAAATCCCCACGCCGTTATGTTTATTGCGGAAAGCCCACGTGAATTTGAACTTGAAAGATTCGGCCCGCTTTTTGAAAGCAGCAAAATGTTTCCCAACCGTGTAAATGCCGAATTTGCCCGCATCATCAGCGATAAAGAGATTGAGATGCGCGTGTGGGAGCGCGGCACCGGCGAAACGCTTGCCTGCGGTACGGGCGCGTGCGCAACCGCCGTTGCGGCAAGGCTCTGCGGATATACAGGCGATGAAGTTGTGCTGCATCTTGTGGGCGGCGATCTTAAGATTGAATGGAACGGCAGGGAAGATTCCCCCGTTTATATGATCGGCCCCGCCGAATACGCTTTTACCGGCGATATCGATATTGATAAGATCAGGAGGTTTAATATATGAAAGTAAACGATAATTTTTTAAAGCTGGAAGGCTCATATCTGTTTTCCACCGTTGCAAGAAAGCAGAGGGAGTACCAGCAGGCGCATCCGGATAAGGAAGTGATCCGCCTTTCCATAGGCGATGTAACCAAGCCGCTTGCTCCCGCCGTTATCGAAGCCATGCATAAGGCGGTGGACGAAATGGCAGATGAGGCTACCTTCCGCGGCTATCCGCCGGAGCACGGCTATGATTTTCTTATAGACGCCATCCAAAAAAATGACTATACAGACAGAGGCCTTGATATAGAAAAGGACGAGATATTTGTTTCAGACGGCGCTAAGTCGGACTGCGGCAATATCGGCGATATCTTCAGCACGGATAATAAGGTTGCCATATGCGACCCCGTTTATCCCGTTTATCTGGATTCAAACGTTATGAGCGGCAGAACGGATATCATCTATCTGCCCTGCACGGCTGAAAACGGCTTTATGCCGCAGCTGCCGCAGGAAGTGCCGGATGTGATCTATCTCTGCTTCCCCAATAATCCCATCGGCGTTGCGGCAAGCAAGGAGCAGCTTAAGGTGTGGGTGGATTACGCAAACGAACACGGTTCGCTCATTCTTTATGATTCCGCCTATGAGGCGTTTGTAACGGACGGCTCCGTAAGATCGATTTATGAGGTGGAGGGCGCAAAGACCTGCGCAATTGAATTCCGTTCCTTTTCCAAAACAGCCGGTTTTACCGGCGTTCGCTGCGGCTACACCGTTGTGCCGAAGGCGCTGGAATTCGGCGGTATCAGCCTTAACCCGCTTTGGGCGCGCCGTCAGGCAACCAAGTTTAACGGCGTCAGCTATGTTACACAGCGCGCGGCGGAGGCTGTTTACAGTGAAGCGGGCAAGAAGCAGACCAAGGAAACGCTTGCCTATTATCAGAGAAACGCCAAGGCTATTTTCGACGGGCTTACCGAGGCAGGCTTTACCTGCTACGGCGCTGTTAACTCACCGTATGTCTGGCTCACTGTGCCTCAGGGCATGACCTCCTGGGAATTCTTTGACGATCTTTTGGACAAGTGTCAGGTAGTCGGCACGCCGGGTTCGGGCTTCGGCAGCTGCGGCGAGGGCTATCTGCGTTTGACCGGCTTCGGCAACTATGAAAAAACGCTTGAGGCGATAGACAGGATCAAGCGTGTATACGGCAAATAAGTTAAGCTGCCGGGAATCGAACACAATATGGTTTTAAGCGGCTGATTCCCGCGCGAACAGCGTTAAAAATCTCGGTATACAGCAGTATACCTGCGATTTTATGCCTTGTCCGCCCAAAAATCAACTCACTTAAAACTGCGCCGCACTGAAAATGACGGCGGGGTGGATGGATTTTTGCTTTTGAGACGGCAGATGTG
>OIXS01000141.1_pt1 | contig 46907 bp, 40 predicted proteins | sample 1587841 | NCBI WGS metagenome assembly OIXS01 (sample SAMN03283254) | human gut metagenome | biome: human-associated habitat; material: feces | host: Homo sapiens | place: USA | collected 2013
GCTCTTCCACCAGATCCATCATGCCGTGGAAATCGGTGAAGGCCTGATACAGCTCGATGCTGGTAAATTCGGGGTTGTGCTTGGGGTCCATGCCCTCGTTGCGGAAGATGCGGCCAACCTCGTACACGCGGTCCATACCGCCCACGATCAGGCGCTTGAGGTACAGCTCAGTCTCAATGCGCAGCACCATGTCCATGTTCAGGCTGTTGTGGTGGGTGTAGAAGGGGCGGGCGGAGGCACCGATCTCAAAGGGGGTCAGGATGGGGGTATCCACCTCCAGGAAGCCCTTCTCGTCCAGATAGGCGCGGATCTCCTTCAGGATCTGGCTGCGCTTGACGAAGGTATCCTTCACCTCGGGGTTGGCGATCAGGTCCACATAGCGCTGACGGTAACGCATCTCGGTATCGGTCAGGCCGTGGAACTTCTCGGGCAGGGGGCGCAGGCTCTTGGCCAGCAGGGTCAGCTCGGTAGCACGGACACTCAGCTCGCCGGTCTTGGTGCGGAACACCTCGCCCTTGACACCGATGATATCGCCCACGTCCAGCTTCTTGAAGGCGGCATAGGCCTCCTCGCCCAGCTCGTCGCGGCGGACATACAGCTGGATATCGCCCTTGTCATCGCGCAGGTGGGCAAAGCTCGCCTTGCCCATCACGCGCTTGGACATCATACGGCCGGCCAGTGCCACCTGCTTGCCGCTGTCGGTCTCGTTGGGCAGATCCTTGAACTCTTCCTTCAGGTCGGCAGAGTATGCGTCCTGCGGGAACTTGGTCAGGGTGAAGGGGTCGTTTCCGGCAGCCTGCAGGTCGGCCAGCTTCTGGCGGCGCACCTGCACCTGCTCGCTCTCAGACAGGCCCTGAGCGGGGTTTCTCTTTTGCTCTTCCATGGTTTCCTCCCGTTCAGGCTCAGTTTGCGGCGTGGGTGATGGCCAGCACTTCGTACTCGACGGTCTGGCCGGAGGGCAGCAGGACCTCAGCCTTCTCGCCCACGGCCTTGCCCAGCAGAGCGTGGCCCACGGGGCTCTCGTCGCTGATCTTGCCGTTGATGGGGTCAGCCTCGGTGCGGCCAACGATATCGTACTCCTCGGCCTCATCATCGCCGATCATCTTGATGGAAACGTGGGTGCCAACAGCAACGCTGTCCACGCTCAGCTCGCTCTCGTCGATGATCACAGCGTTCTTGACCATCTGCTCCAGCTCGGTGATGCGGTTCTCCACCAGACCCTGGGTGTTCTTGGCTTCATCGTACTCGCTGTTCTCAGAAAGGTCGCCGTGGCTGCGGGCTTCCTTGATCTCCTCGGCCAGCTCCTTGCGGCGGACCGTCTTGAGGTATTCCAGTTCGTCCTGCATCGCCTTCAGGCCGGAAGCGGACATCTTGATTTCTTGTGCCATTTTGGATCTTCTCCTTGTCTATTGGATTGACGCAGCCGCAAAGCCGCGCACGAATGCTATTATGACTGTTCTATTATAATAGCAAGCCGGGAGCTTGTCAATAAAAACCACGGCGCTAGAGCGGAAAAAGCGGCGGTTTCGGCTCCCGCCCCTATGCAGAAGCGCCCCACCGGTTCCCCGGCAGGGCGCTTCCACAGGTTATTTGGGAATAGAGAATGGTTCGGTTATGGGGGCAACCCCCCAGTCGCTTTCAGCGACAGCCCCCGCTAATAGGGGGGCCCTTGGCATGGCGGATAGTTTCACCTTTTTGCCAAGGCCGCCCCTATTAGGGGCGGTGGCATCCCGAAGGGATGACGGTGGGGTTTACTTTTCCTGTGCCTTATTCCACACGCGGATCACTTCAACACGGCTCACGGAATCGGTATCCACATAGGTCTCGCCGTTGTCCTTTGCGGCCTTGAGCAGATCGTTTTCCACAGCCCAGGCAATGGCCTTCTGGGTATCGGTGGCATCAGCGGGCAGAACTGCGGCGGGTGCGGGCTTACCGGCATGGTTCCACACCAGCAGGGCCAGCTCGGCACGGTTTGTGGGGATGGCAGTACCAGCGGGCAGAGCGGTTTTCAGGTACAGCTCCGTGCCCAGCTGGTAACCCTGCCATGCCAGAATGGCGGTACCAGCAGCGGCAGTGCCGACTACTGCGGCGGTGCTCAGAATATTGGGCTCGTCCTCCTCAATGGAGGCATCCTTTGTCATGGCTTCGATGGTCACGCCACCGGCAGGCATCTGGAACTTCAGGGGGTTGTTCTTGACATCCACATCCAGCGTTTCATCGGTGGTAATCGTCCACTGGTCAAATGCAACGGCATCGCTCTGGCTGGTGTAGGTCACGGTCACGTCAGCCTTTTCGGGCACTTTGGCGATCAGCTCGCCCTTGTCGTTCTTCTCAGCCTTGATCTCTTCGTCACCATTCTTAATGGTAACATCAGCATTCTTAACGGTCAGGGTGTAGAGCTTGGTTGCAGGGGTAAGTTCGGCGGCCTTTTCGACAACAACGATATCCGTGCTGCACTCACTCACAATCTTGTCCCCATTTTTCAGGACAATACCAAAGGTATGCGTACCGGCCTTGCCATAGGTTACATCCAGCTTGCGATTCTGGCCCATCAGCTCGGAAATGGTGTATTCTTTCTTGTCCAGCACTTTGCCGTTCAGCATCACACTGGTAACATCATCATCGTAGGTCAGCGAAATCTTGATATTGTTCACATTTTGCTTGAGATCTTTAATATCATCGCCGGGAGTAACCGTAACATTCACATCAGCAGGGGTGTTGACCAGATAGTTACTCTTGGAAACTTTTGCAGTCAAAGAGGTATTCTGATATTCATGCCACTTCGCATAAAGAGTTGTATTACCAGTGATGGCCTGCTTATCATATTTGGTTTTGAAGTTTTCATCCATATACCAGCCATCAAATACCCATTCGTTGGTACTGTCGCTCAGCTCAGGCAGGCCAGTAACAGAAGCACCATATTCAACAGGAGGCATAGCATCAGGCTGTTCACCATGCCCATTGTTGTTAAGGGTCACAGTGTACTTGTTCTTTGTCCACTTGGCGTAATAGGTTTTACCCGTTACGGGGGTCGTTACTGCTTCACCCGTCAGTCCGGCATTATCATACCAGCCGGCAAAGGTGTAACCGGCCTTTTCGGGAGTAGCCAGCTTACCTTCTTCAAATGTGGTATTTTCTGCAAAAACTCCACCATTCGTGATAGCGAATACAGAACGATTCTCCGTGATTTGATTGGTAATCGTATTTTTCTGTTCTTCACTATTTACATAAATAGTATTGGGGTTCTTCAGGCTCTTAAATACATTCGTACCATAATCAGCGCTACCAATGCTCGAAATATCCAGTGAATGAATGCTTGTACAATTTTGAAATGCTGTATCTGCAATACTGCTTACTGACTTTCCAAGTCGAATACTTGTAAAGCCCATGCCGTTAAAAGCTGATTTTCCAATTTCCTTTACGCTATCTGGAATATTCAGTTGGCCAGTATAGGTGCCCGATGTATTAAAAGCACTTCCACCAATTTTTTCAAGATTCCTACCCAGCGAAATTTCGCTAAACTTGTTATTTGTAAAAGCACTGTCGCCGATGGAAATAACAGAATCAGGAATTGTCAGCTTTCCGGTAAACTTGCATCCAGAAAATGCAGAATCTCCGATCGTCTGTACTGAATTGCCAATTGTCAGAGTTCCTGTCAACGCAGTATCATTTGCAAAAGCAGCATTTCCAATTACAGTCACATTACTGGGGATTTTCAAATCTCCCGCAAGTGAATTACAGCCGGAAAAAGCACCATTTTGAATTTTTTTTAAGGATTCCGGAAGTTCAATAGAGGTCAAAGCAGTATCGCTAAGAGCGGTCGAACCAATCTCTTCCAGATTGTTAGAGAGCTCAATCGATTGCATTTCCGTGCAGTAGTTAAAAGATTTCTCTCCAATTTTCGTTACACTCTGCGGTAAAGCAACATGCGTGATTGCTCTGTGAGCTTCAAAGGCATGTGCACCGATTTCAGTAATACCATCGGCGATTTCAAGCTCTGTAACTGCATAATACACATTATTGACTGCTACTTTTTCCTTTAGAATCAATGCAAAATTCCAAGGGCTTCCAAAGGCCCAGCCTTTTAAGTCTCCCATTGCACCAGTACCAGAAATCGTAAGCTTATAGGTATTTTCACCATTCGGTGTCAATGTCCAAATAGCATTACTGTAATATGTTCCAGTAAAGGTACGTTCTATGTTTTCATACTCCATAGAATAGTTATACGTCTGACTAGGGTAGGAGCTGTCAGCACCACAATAACCAGTTAGCACTGGTTTTTCTGCAAACGCCGTAATTGCGCTCACTGGCAACAGTGCAAATATCATACATGCTGCAACCAACAAGCTGACGAACCGCTTTTTCATAAAATTCCTCCTTTTTGCAAAAACCCAAAAATACTCTTCTCTGCACCCACCGCAAACACAAAAAGCGCCGCACCGGCCAAATGGCTGGTACAACGCTCTGCGTTTTGTACTTTGGGAATCTACCGCCCCTTGAGGTGATGCCCATGTGCGGTATGGTTGAGAAAGTTCAGCTGGCTGCCATATTACAGGCCCTGTAGCTTTGCGTCGCAGCCTTTCGACTGGTTTGCCGATTCTTCTGTTTTCAATGTGGCATTTTACACAAAAATCATAAAACTTTTTTTTTTTTTTTGTCAATAACCCAAAAGCATCTTTGGTGAGTTGCACAAAAGCGACAGTGTTTGTATGACATTTTCGGATAGCAGCATTTCCCCGGGGAGAAGTGTTCCGTTTGGGAAATGATGGCGTGTTTTCTCGCTTTTTCGTTGAAATATGCCAAGTTTTATGATATAGTAGTAGTCGTTTTTACGTTTCACTCCCCTATTCTCCCCGCGGAAAGGAAGCTTCCATGAACCTGACAAAGCAGTTCTTCAAGTATGTGTCGCAGAATATTTTCGGTCTGATCGGCACATCGTGCTATATTCTGGCCGACACCTATTTCATCGCCCAGGCGGCGGGCACCGACGGCGTGACCCTGCTGAACCTCTGCCTGCCCATGTACAACCTGATCTTTGCCTTCGGCTCGATGATCGGCCTGGGTGCTGCCACCCGGTACGCCATCCTGCAGGCGCAGGGCGAGGCGCGGGCGCAGCGGTTTTTTTCCAACGCCATCCTCTGTGCCTGCCTGATCGCCATCCCGTTCATGCTGGCGGGCGCGTTCTGCCCGGGCACGCTTCTGCAGCTCATGGGCGGCGATGCGGACATCGTGGCGCTGGGCCTGAACTACACCCGCATCTTCCTGCTGTTCACGCCCTTCTTCATGTGCAACTACATCTTCTCGGCCTTCGTCCGCAACGACGGCGACCCGTCCCTTGCCATGGTGGCCACCCTGAGCGGCAGCCTGTTCAATGTGGTGTTCGATTACATCTTCATCTTCCCCATGGGGCTGGGCCTGCCCGGCGCGGCGCTGGCAACGGCCATCTCGCCGGTGCTCAGCATCGCCATCTGCAGCCGCCACTTCTTTCAAAAGAGCAACACGCTCACCTTTGTCCGGCAGGCCCCCTCGGCCCGGCTGCTGGTGCAGAGCTGCCAGCTGGGCATCTCCGGTTTTGTCGGGGAGCTCTCCTCTGCCGTGACCACCACCGTGTTCAACTTCCTGCTGCTCCGGCTGGCGGGCAACGTGGGCGTGGCCGCTTACGGCGTGGTGGCAAACTTTGCGCTGGTGGCAACAGCCATCTTCAACGGCGTGGCCCAGGGTGCCCAGCCGCTGATCAGCCAGTGCTACGGCAAAAATGAGATGGCCGGGGCAAAAAAGCTGCTTCTGCTGGGCTGCGGCACTGCGCTGGCGCTGGCGGCGGTGTTGTACGGTGCCGTGTTTGGCTTTACCGATACCTTTGTTGCCCTCTTCAACAGCGAGAACTCTGCTTTGATGGCCGAATACGCTCACAGCGGTATGCGCATCTACTTCCTGGGCTATTTCTTTGCAGGCTGCAATATTGTTGCGGCGGGCTATCTGGGTGCGGTCAACCGCCCCACCGAGGCCACCATCACCTCGGTCAGCCGGGGCGTGGCCGCCATCGTCACCTGCTCGCTGATCCTGAGCGCCCTGTTCGGCATGAACGGCGTGTGGTCGGCCTTCCCCGCCGCCGAGGCCATCACGCTGGCCCTGACGGTGTTCCTGCTCAAGCGCCCGCAGTCTGTGTGCGGCTGAACGCCTCCACGGAAAAGAGCCGGGTGCTGCCCCGGCTCCTGAACATTTTAAATATACAGTGCCTGCTCCCGCTGGCTTTCCGCCGGGCTGAGGGGCCGCGCTGTCTGACCGGCCAAAGCCCGCCACTGTGCGGGGGATTGGCCGGTCTCTTTTTTGAACACCCGGCACAGGTAGTTGGCCCCTGAGAAGCCGCACAGGCTGGCAATGACATCCAGCGTGTATTCCCGGTGCAGGAGCAGCCGCATGGCAGCTTCCACCCGCACAGTGGTCAGGTAGCGCCCCGGGGGCACCCCCACGGCGGCGGTAAAGGTGCGGACAAGGTGGCTCTTGGAGACCCCCAGCCGCTCACTGAGCTCCTCCACGCCGTACAGGCCAGCGTAGTTCTGGCGGATATCCTCAATGGCGGCCTCCACCAGCGGCGGCAGGGGCGGGGCGGCGCTGTCGGCCCCCGCAAGCTCACAGAGCAGGGCAAAGGCCAGCTGGCTGGCAGCCCGGCTGCGGGGTGTGTCGGCCTCGGCGGCAAGGCGGCCCAGCAGCTCTGCGGCGGCGGGGCAGGTCTCGCCCCGGGCCAGGAACGGCAGCTCCGTCAGCCCGGCAAGGAACTGCACCGCCGCCTGCCCGGTCAGCTGGATGCAGAGCAGGTGGCTCTCCCCTTCCGGGGTCAGGGTCAACGGGGCGCGGCTCAGCACCAGATGGCCCGCCGCCGCGCTCTGGGGCGGCAGGATCAGTGCGCTGCCCGCCGGGGAGGGCGAGGCATCGGTCAGGCTGGCAGTGCATCTGCCGCTGGAGATCAGGCAGACCCACAGCCCCTCGCCGGTCAGGGTCAGGGGTTCTTTGGGCTGGATATCCCGCACCACGCCAAGGGCTGCGGTGCTTGTCCAATCATAAAGCAATATCTGACACCTCAAATCAATAAAATGCTATTTTATATCACAAAGTTATCTGTTATTATAATACCAACGAGAGCGTGCACCGTCAAGGTGCCGTAACATAGAAAAATTTTAATGGAGGCAATGACCTATGGCTTCGATTAGCTGCCAGCACATCTACAAGATCTATCCGGGCGCTACTGCTCCTGCTGTTACCGACTTCAACCTGGAGATCCAGGATAAGGAGTTCATCATCTTCGTCGGCCCCTCTGGCTGCGGCAAGTCCACCACCCTGCGCATGATCGCCGGTCTGGAGGAGATCTCCAAGGGCGAAATGTACATCGGCGGCCGCCTGATCAACGACGTTCCTCCCAAGGATCGTGATATCGCCATGGTGTTCCAGAGCTACGCTCTGTACCCCCACATGACCGTTTACAAGAACATCGCTTTCGGTCTGGAGCTGCGCAAGACCCCGAAGGACGAGATCGACCGCCGCGTCCACGAGGCTGCCAAGATCCTGGAGATCGAGCACCTGCTGGACCGCAAGCCCAAGGCTCTGTCCGGCGGCCAGCGTCAGCGTGTTGCTCTGGGCCGTGCTATGGTTCGTAACCCGGCAGTCTTCCTGCTGGACGAGCCCCTGTCCAACCTGGATGCAAAGCTGCGTACCAGCATGCGCACCGAGATCATCAAGCTGCACAAGAAGCTGGCTACCACCTTCATCTACGTTACCCATGACCAGACCGAGGCTATGACCATGGGCGACCGCATCGTTGTTATGAAGGACGGCATCATCCAGCAGGTCGATACCCCGCAGAACCTGTACGACATGCCCTGCAACATGTTCGTTGCCGGCTTCATCGGCAGCCCCCAGATGAACTTCCTGGACGGCACCGTGACCAAGAACGGCGATCAGTACGCCATTGACCTGGGCGGCGACACCATCCCCCTGCCCAAGGAAAAGACCGCTGACGGCAAGCTGGATTCCTACGTTGGCAAGAAGGTCAAGATGGGCATCCGTCCTGAGGATATCGACGACGAGCCCGAGTTTATGGCAAAGCACCCCGACTGCCACCTGGAGGCTCAGGTCGATGTGTCCGAAATGATGGGCGCTGAGATCTACCTGTACCTGGAGTACAAGGGCAACAAGATGACCGCCCGTGTCGCTCCCACCTCCAAGGCACGCAACGGAGACACCGTCCGCGTTGCATTTGATCCGCACAAGGTCCACCTCTTTGATGTCGAGACCGAGCAGACCATCCTGAACTAAGTTCTCCAGGGATCATCTTTTGATCCTCCTAATAAGCAAAAGCCGCCGGGAAGCGATTTCCGGCGGCTTTTGTCTAAGAGAACACACATTGGAACATTATAAGGGAGATTTCGCCATGGAACACATGATGCTTCTGGTCACCTACCGTATGCTCCCCGGCCAGCGGGACGCTTTTCTGCAGGAGGTCGCCGCTGCCGGCATTCTGGCAAAGGTCCAGCAGGAGGACGGTTTTGAGCGCTACGATTACTACCTGAGCGCCGCCGACCCGGACGAGCTGCTCATCGTTGAGGAGTGGGACTCCGAAGCCCAGCAGCAGGCCCACGTAAACACCGACCACATGGCCCAGCTCCGCGCCATCAAGGAGAAGTATGTCGCTTCCACCGCGATGCAGCGCATTGCCAAAGCCGACTGAGCACGAGAGGATAGAAAAGCACCCGCGGCCTGCTGGCTGCGGGTGCTTTTTCCAAAGGAGAGAACGGAATGCTCAGCCCTTGACACCGCCCAGTGCAACACCACGGACGATGAACTTGGACAGCAGCAGATAAACAATGATCACGGGCAGGATGGCAATGGCCACCAGCATATAGACCTTGCCCATATCGAACTTGAGGAAGTCGGCACTGCGGAGCTGTGCAATGAGGATGGGCAGGGTCTTTTTGTCTGCCGTATCCAGCACCAGTGCGGGGATGAAGTAGTTGTTCCAGCTGGACACAAAGGAGAAGATGGCCTGCACCGCCAGAGCGGGCTTCATAATGGGAAGCACGATATGGTTGAAGGTGTAGAACTCCCCTGCGCCATCGATGCGGGCGGCTTCCACGATCTCCATGGGCAGGCTGGCATCCAGATACTGCTTCATAAAGAAGAACACCGCCGGGGCCGCAATGCTGGGGATGATGAGGGGAATGAAGCTGTTCTTCAGGCCCATCTTCGTGATGAGCTGCAGGAAACCCAGCGCCGAGACCTGGGTCGGCATGGTCATAATGAGCAGGATGATGGCAAACGCCGCCTTTTTGAACCGGAAGTTATAGGCGTAGATGCCGTAGGCTGTCAGGGCCGAAAAATAGACACTGAGGGCAGCCGAGCAGCCGGACACGATCAGGCTGTTCCGCACACCGGTCAGCACCGGGATGTTGGCATCCGACAGCACGTTTTTCAGGTTGGTCACCAGCGATTTTCCCGGCAGAAAGGAAAAGCCCTTCTGGATCTCAAAATGGGTGCGGGTGGAATTGATGACCAGCACATAGAAGAAGAACAGGCATAAAAAGCTCAGCAGCACCAGCGCCGCATAGCACACTGTGCGGCGGGCCGCAAGGGTCGCTTTTTCGGATCTTGTCTTGACTGCGTGTGACATTATGCTTTTCCTCCCTTCACCTGTTTGGCCGCCTGCCTGCGGGCCTTGCGCTCGGCCTTGCTCAGGCCGTCGTCCTCCTTGGTCAGGGCCATGTAAACGATCACGCAGAGCACTGCGCACACCAGGAACAGCACCACCGAGACCGCGCCGGCCATACCGTAGTTCTTGCTGAACAGGTGGTTGTTCAGGTACATGATCATGGTGGTGGAGGTGCGGTCGGGGCCGCCCTTGCCGTTGGTCAGGATCTGCGGCACATCGAACATCTGCAGACCACCGATCATCGAAGTGATCATCACATAGACCAGGATCGGCCGGATGAGCGGGATGGTGATCTTCCAGAACATCTGGTTCGGGGTGCATCCGTCCAGCTCCGCTGCCTCATACAGGGTGGGGTCCACGCCCATGATGGCCGCCATCAGCATGATGGTCGTATTGCCGAACCACATCAGGAAGTTCATCAGGCCGATGAGGCCGCGGTTGCCCCAGACACTGTTCAGGAAGCTGAAGGGCTCCTTAAGGATGCCCATGCCCACCAGTGCAGCGTTCACGGGGCCGTTATCCGAGAACAGGGCAAAGAACAGCATGGCGAACGCCGAAGCCATGATGAGGTTGGGCATGTAGATGACTGTCTTGAAGAAGGTCTGGCCCTTCAGCTTCAGGCGCAGGTCGGTGAACCAGGCCGCCAGCAGCAGCGAGATGGCGATCTGCGGGATGAAGCCGATGATCCAGAGCAGCAGCGTGTTGCCAAAGTATTTGGGCAGGTCGGTTGCAAACAGGGTGATATAGTTCTTCAGGCCCACAAAGGTAGGGCCGATGATCTTCAGGCCGCTGCGGTAATATTCAAAAAAGCTATAATAGATCGTAGACCCCAGTGGAATGAGCTGGAACAGCGCGAAGATGAGGAAGAACGGTGCAATGAAGATATAGCCCCACTTTGCATAGCTGATCGAGCCGTTCTTCTTTGGTTTTGCTCCCATAGTAACTGCCCTCCTGACGTACACTGCCCAAAGCAAAACGGGGCGGGCGGGATCAGCGTCCGGCCCGCCCCATTCAGATTCGGTTCAAAAGGTTTTCAGGTTCCGGCTGCGCTTATGCGGGCCAGACCACATCGGTCAGCTCGGGATACTTTTCCTTGATGGCGGTCTCGAAGTTTGCCTTTGCGGTATCCTCGTCCACCGTGCCGATAAAGTAATCCTTGAAGGCAGTCTGGAAGCTCTCGTTCAGGCCCTGATCGTACGGGCCTGCGTTGGACATATCGATCTTCTTTGCAGCTTCTGCAAACAGGGCGATATGGTTCTGGCCGCCCAGGAAGTCGGAGGCATAGTCGCTGTTTGCGATCTCTTCCATGGCCTTCTCGTTGTTGGTGTAATCCTGCGTATCCAGGGTGATCTGCTTCATAATGGCTTCGTCGCAGGTCAGCTTCTGCATCACGTCACGGATGATATCGGTGTTATCGGTACCGGCTGCTGCGCAGATCCAAGTGCCGCCCCAGTAATAGGGCTGAGGGCCTTCGCAGACTGCGTAATCGCCGTAGATGCCGTTGCCCACTTCTTCCTTGCCGCCCTCGGCCACAGGGGTCTCCAGAGAGTTGCCCAGCAGGGTGAAATTGATGCCCCAGGTGGAATAGAAGAATCCAAACACCTTGCCGCTCGGGCCCTGATCGGCTGCCCACTGGCTGTCCCACAGGCTGGACTTGTTGTTGTAGCCCTTATCGGTGTACTCCTTGGTCTGATCGACCCACTTCATAATGTTGGGGTCCACCTTGACGGTCGTGCCGTCCACCCAGGGAGCGTCCACGTTGTTGGAGAAGGTGCGGTAAGCATCATCGAAGCCGGACAGCATCTTGTAGCCCTTGGCATAGGCCTGTGCAGCCACCTCGTTGAACTTATCCCAATCGGACAGATGGCTCTGCACCTCGGTGGGATCATCGGTGCCCAGCACCTCCTTGGCGATGCTGCGGCGGTATGCGAACAGACCGGGGGTCGCCTGCCAGGTGGTGCCGCGCTGGCTGCCGTCCACGCTGACAATATCCTTGGTGTACTGGTACTGACCAGCCAGATCTGCATCGGTCAGGCCGATGTCTGCCTTGACATCCAGCGCGTAATCGGAATCCACATACTTCAGTGCGTAGTCAGCCTCGATCAGGAAGATATCTACCTTGTCATCATCGGCGGCGGAGTCCTGATTCAGCAGGGCCTCATCCAGCTTGTTCTGGTAGTTGTTGTTCTCGTTGGCGTTGATGGTCCACTTGACAACGGTGCCATCTTTCAGGGTGGTGGTGGATTTATCCTCAGCGATGGAGGCGACCTCGGGGTAATAGTTATTGAAGCGGCCCTGGAACTCGTCGTTCCAGCACCAGATATTCAGCACCTTGCCCTGAGCTGCCGGAGCATCGGAAGCGGCGGAAGAAGCTGCGGCAGAGGATGCCGCACCGGTAGAAGAAGAGGAGCCGCCGCATGCGCTCAGCGCTGCACTGATGGTAACTGCACCGGAAGCCAGCAGGAAATTACGACGCGAAATCTTTCTCATAATGAAAAACCTCCTTCAATGGTTTTCGTGAAAAAGCGTTTCAAATTCAAGGCTCCGGTTCGCCCGGAACCAAATCCAACCCATTCATTCGATGCTGCGCACCGAGCCGCCCTCCAGCAGTTTTCCTGTCACCGGGATCTGCTCGGCCAACGTCACACGGGGATGCTCAATCATCTGCACCAGCTTATCCGCTGCCATCCGGCCCAGCATTTTGGTGTTCTGCTGCCAGGTCACCAGCTGGGGTTTCATCACGCGGGAGAGGTAAATGCCGTCATATCCCATCACGGAAATATCCTCCGGGATGCTCAGGCCCGCTTCCTGCAGAGCGATGCAGCCGCCCATGGCCGAGAAATCATCGGGGAAAAGGATGCAGGTGGGCCGCTGGGGCAGTGCCAGCAGGGCCCGGGTCTCCTCGGCACAACGGTCGGGATCGTGATACACACCGCTGCGCACATATTCTTCGGGGACCTGCAGCCCCAGCTCCGCACAGCTCTTGTAGAAGCCCGCCAGCCGGTTCTCCGTCACCGCCGTGCGCTCGCCATGGATAAAGGCGATGCGGCGGTGGCCGTTGGCGTAGGCGTACCGCACCAGCGCCGAAAGCCCGTTGACATTATCGGAAAGGACCGCCATCCGGTTGTTGAACACATGGTCGATGGTCACCACCGGCACATCACTGTTGACCAGCTCCACCACCTGCGGATCGTTGAAATCCACGCAGGCGATCACCGCTCCGTCCACGCCCCGGTAGTGGCAGTGCTCCAGATAGGTCATTGTTCTGCCGCCGAGGTTCCGGTTGACAAAGGTGATATCGTAGCCCAGCTTTTCTACCTGCACCTTGAAGCTGTCCAGCACCGCCGAGAAGTACTCGTGGGCCAGACCGCTCTGCCGCTCGTCCACAAACAGAACGCCAAGGTTGTAGGTACGGTTGGTCTTCATTGCGCGGGCCGCCATATTGGGCACATAGCCCATCCGGCGGGCCGCCTCGCGGACACGGTCGCGGGTCGCAGCAGAGATGTCCGACTGGCCATTGAGCGCTTTGCTCACCGTTGCCACCGAGACACCGCATTCACGCGCCAGATCTTTCAAGGATGACATTTCGCCGCCCTCCCTCACAGGGACCCGCTCAGGGCTCCCGAACGAATCCTAAATCGTTTTCGCAATTTCAATATAGCGCACTTTGCACCAAAAATCAAGCAGAAGAAGAAAAGTTTTATCCTAAAAGTCTGTATTTCAGCAGGTTGCAAGATTTCATTTCCTCAGAATTATGCAGTCTGTATCGTTTTCGTTACATTTCGTTACCGTTCGATAATTCTTTCGTTCCCATGCCGGTTTCCACCCCTGAACCAGCCCGCTGCACCCTTGTTGTATATTTCAGGTCCGCTCTTGATTTTTCCCGCAGGATAGACTATTCTTAGGGTGACAAGTGCCTTTCCCATCCTTGGGCCGCAAATTCTAAATCGTTTTCGCCATCAAATGATTTCAGCATTTCCGGTTTACCCTATAAGGAGGAACAAGGCTATGAGATTCGGACATTTTGATGATGCGCGCCGGGAATATGTGATCGACACGCCCCGCACTCCCCTGCCCTGGATCAACTATCTGGGCAGCGAGGACTTTTTCAGTCTGGTGTCCAACACCGGCGGCGGTTACAGCTTTTACCGGGATGCCCGGCTGCGGCGGCTGACCCGCTACCGCTACAATAATTCCCCGCTGGACATGGACGGCCACCGCATCTACATCAACGATGGCGGCACCATCTGGAACCCGGGCTGGCAGCCCGCCAAGACGGAACTGGACCGTTACACCTGCCGCCACGGTCTGGGCTACACGATCCTGCAGGGCGAAAAAAACGGCATTGCGGCCGCTCAGGAGTTGTTCGTGCCCCGGGGCGATGCCTGTGAGATCGACCGGCTGACGCTGGAAAACAAGACCGCTGCCCCCCGCACGCTGGACGTGTTCAGCTATGTGGAGTTCTGCCTGTGGGATGCCATGGACGACAGCTCCAATTTCCAGCGCAACTTTTCCACCGGCGAGGTGGAAGTGGTGGAAAGTGCCATCTATCATAAGACAGAGTACCGGGAGCGCCGGGATCACTACGCCGTGTTCTGGGCCAACGCCCCTGTTACCAGCTTCGACACCAGCCGGGATGCCTTCTGCGGCGTGTACGGCGGCCCCGCCGCACCGGAAGCGGTCAAAGCCGGTCACTGCTCGAACAGCATTGCCCACGGCTGGGCTCCGGTGGGTGCCCACCATTTCCATCTCACGCTGGCACCGGGTGAGAAAAAGAGCATCATCTTCGGGCTGGGCTACATTGAAAACCCGGTCGAGGAAAAATTCAGCGCTCCCGGCATCATCAACAAAGCCCGGGCCGAGGCCATGATGGCCCGCTATGCCACCGACGCACAGGTGAATGCCGCCCGCAGGGCACTGGCCGACTACTGGCAGGAGCTGCTCTCGGGCTGGCAGCTGACCTCCGGCGAGGAAAAGCTGGACCGGATGGTGAGCCTGTGGAACCAGTATCAGTGCATGGTCACCTTCAACATGAGCCGCAGTGCCAGCTATTACGAGAGCGGCATCGGCCGCGGCATGGGGTTCCGGGATTCCTGTCAGGATCTGCTGGGCTTCGTCCACATGATCCCTTCCCGCGCACGGGAGCGCATTCTGGACATTGCTGCCACCCAGTTTGAGGACGGCAGTGCCTACCACCAGTACCAGCCCCTGACCAAAAAGGGCAACAGCGACGTGGGCAGCGGCTTCAACGATGACCCGCTCTGGCTCATTGCGTGCACCGCCGCCTATCTGCGGGAGACCGGTGACTGGTCGATCCTGGACGAGCCGGTTGCCTTTGACAACGACGTGACCAGAGCACAGCCCCTGATGGAGCATCTGCGCCGGAGCTTCCGCTACACCCATACCCATCTGGGTCCCCACGGCCTGCCGCTGATCGGCCGGGCCGACTGGAACGACTGCCTGAACCTGAACTGCTTCTCGGAACACCCGGGCGAGAGCTTCCAGATCACCGGCCCCAGCGAGGGCCCTGTGGCTGAGAGCGTGTTCATTGCGGGCATGTTCGTGAAATACGGCCGCGAGTACACCGAACTCTGTGACCACCTGCACCTCACCGAGGAGGCCGCCAGTGCCCGCACCGCCATTGACGCAGTAGAACAGGCCACCCTGACCGCCGGCTGGAATGGCGCATGGTTCCGCCGTGCCTACGATGCCTTTGGTGCCCCCGTAGGCAGCAGGGAATGCGACGAGGGACAGATCTTCATCGAACCCCAGGGCATGTGCGTGATGGCCGGGATCGGCCGAGAGACCGGTCAGGCCGAAGCCGCACTGAAGAGCGTTGAGGAGCGGCTGGACACCCCGTACGGCGTGGTACTGCTCCAGCCCGCCTACACCACCTACCGGCTCAATCTGGGCGAGATCTCCAGCTATCCCCCGGGCTACAAGGAGAACGCCGGTATCTTCTGCCACAACAACCCATGGATCAGCTGTGCTGAGACCGTGCTGGGCCACGGTGACCGGGCCTTTGCTGTCTACAAAAAGACCTGCCCGGCCTATATCGAGGACATCAGCGAGATCCACCGCACCGAGCCCTACGTTTACAGCCAGATGGTGGCAGGCCGCGATGCCCCCACCTTCGGCGAGGCCAAGAACAGCTGGCTGACCGGCACGGCGGCATGGACCTTCGTGAACGTAAGCCAGTACATTCTGGGCATCCAGCCCACTTTGGATGGCCTGCGCGTTGACCCCTGCATCCCCCACACGCTGGCAGGCTACACCGTCACCCGCCGTTACCGGGGGGCCGTGTACCACATCCGGGTGGAGAACCCCCACGCCGTGCAGAAGGGCGTGCAGAGCGTCACCGTGAACGGCGCTCCTATTGCGGGCACCCTCCTGCCGCTGGCAAAGCCCGGTGAAAGTGTAGAGGTCTCTGTCATTCTTGGATAACCTCCCTCACAGCAAAAAGACCGCCAAAGCAAGTAGAAACGCTTGCTCTGGCGGTCTTTTCAATACAGTTTTTTCAGTTCCAATTACAGCATCCTGGAAAGAAAAGCCTTCAGACGAGGATGCTTGGGGTTCGAGAAGAGCTCCTGCGGGGGCTCATCTTCCTGGATCCTGCCCTCATCGATGAAGATGACGCGGTTGGACACCTCGCGGGCGAAGCCCATCTCGTGGGTAACCACCAGCATGGTGATGCCGGTGTGGGCCAGCTCCTTCATCAGCTCCAGCACCTCGCCGACCATCTCAGGGTCAAGGGCGGAGGTGGGCTCGTCGAACAGGATGACATCCGGGTCCATGGCCAGAGCGCGGGCAATGGCAATGCGCTGCTGCTGGCCGCCGGAAAGGCTCTTGGGGAACACATTGGCTTTATCGGACAGGCCGACACGGGCCAGCAGCTCCTCGGCACGCTTGGAAGCCTCCTCCTTGCTCTTGAGCTTGAGCAGCTCCGGGGCCAGGCAGAGGTTCTGCTTGACGGTCAGGTGGGGGAAGAGGTTGAAGTGCTGGAACACCATGCCCATCTTCTGGCGCACGGCATCGATGTGGGCATCATCCACCTCGATGCCCTCAAACTTGATGGAGCCGCCGGTGGGGATCTCCAGCCGGTTCAGGCAGCGCAGAAAGGTGGACTTGCCGCAGCCGGAGGGGCCGATCAGGCAGACCACATCGCCGCGGTAGATGTCAATGTCGATGCCCTTCAGGACATCCAGGGTGGGGGTGGGCTGCTTTGCGCCCTTTTTGGCCTCACCACCGTAGGTCTTGGTCAGACCACGGACTTCCAGGATCTTTTCAGCATGATTAGCGGTCACCTTGCGCCATCCTCCTCTCAAACTTCGACAGCAGCCATGTAAAGAGCATGACTAAGACCAGATAGACCACTGCAACGCCCAACAGGGGGAACATGGCCTCGTAGGTACGGTTCATAATGCCCTGCGCCGCATACAGCAGCTCCTTGCCGCCGATAACGGTGATGAGCGAGGTATCCTTGAGCAGGACGATGAACTCGTTGCCCAGTGCAGGCAGCACCGCGCGGATGGCCTGCGGAATGACAATGACCACCATGGTGGTCATGTAGTTCAGGCCCAGGCTGCGGCCGGCTTCCATCTGGCCGGGGTCCACCGCCATCAGGCCGCCGCGGATGATCTCCGAGACGTAAGCGCCCGAGTTGATGCCCAGTGCCAGCGCACCGACCATGGTAAAGTTGCGGCTGTTGGAAAAGATGACCATGCTCATAATGAGCAGCTGAACCATCATGGGGGTGCCGCGGATGATGGTGGTGTACACCTGACAGACGGCATTGAAGAAGCCCAGCACCGGGTTCCTGCGGCCGGGACGCTGCTGGTCGTGCGCAACACGCACCAGTGCCACCACACTGCCCAGCACCACGCCCAGTGCCAGCGCAATGGCGGTGACCAGCAGCGTAGTGCCCACGCCCTGGATGTACTGCACCCAGCGGTCGTTCAGGATGAACGCCTGATAGAATTTGAAGAACATTTCCTGCCCGAAGTCCAGCTTCGTGCCGCTGTTGAGCAGCTCTTTCAGCAGTTCGTATTGTGCGGCCATTCGCATCCTCGCTTTCTAAAATTGTTAGAATTTTGTAACCTGTTCTTTCCAAAAAAGGGGAGGTGCCCCAGATGGGGCCGCCTCCCCGTGATACAAGGTACAGCTGAATTATTCAGCGTTGATGTACTTGTCCACGATGGACTGCAGGGTGCCGTCAGCCTTCAGCTCTTCCAGAGCGGCATTGACAGCATCCTCCAGAGCGGAACCCTTTGCCAGACCGATGGCGTAATCCTCCTCGGCATAGCTGGTGTCCAGAATGACCAGACCGGGGTTGGCGGCAACGAACTCCTTTGCAGGGGCATTGTCGATGACAACTGCATCGACCTGGCCATTGTTCAGAGCCTGCACAGCGGTCAGGCCGTCGTCGTATGCGACCACAGCGTCATCGCCGAAGTCATCAGAGCAGTAGATGTAGCCGGTGGTGCCGCGCTGGGTGCCGATCTTCTTGCCTGCCAGATCATCGGGAGAGGTGATATCAGAGCCCTCGGGAACGATGATGGACTGGATGCCGGTAGCGTAGCTGTCGGAGAAGTCCATCACAGCCTTGCGCTCGTCGGTCACGGTAACGCCAGCCATGACGATATCGGCCTTGCCCTGCTGCACGCTCAGCAGTGCTGCGTCGAAGTCCATATCATCGATCTGCAGCTCCAGGCCCAGCTTCTCAGCAATGGCCTTGGCGGTGTCGATGTCGATGCCCTCAAACTCACCGGCATCGGTGGTCATCTCGTACGGAGGGAAGGCAGCGTTGGTGGCCATGGTCAGCTTGCCAGCCTCAACGGTGGTCAGCTCAGCGGCAGCGCTGGTGGAAGCAGCCTCGGAAGAAGCTGCACTGCTTGCAGTGGAAGAAGCGGTGCTGGAGGCGGAACCGCCGCAGGCAGTCAGAGCCAGAGCGGCAGCGGTCAGACCAGCGGCAGCCAGAAAGCTGCGGCGATTGATCTTTTTCATATTCAAACACTCCTCTGTTGATTGTATAATTTTTCACTTTCCCGGCACGATGCGCTTCATCGTGTCATCAAGGAACAGGATTAGTATATGTTGTACAAATAAAAAAGTCAAGTGTTGTGCAAAAAATCGGAACAAATGAAACCCTTTTGAAAACATTTATACATACAGCGGCCCACTCTTAATGTATATATACATTTTGCTCCTGTGTTTCTGTCATTCCGTTGTATTCTGCTAGTGAATCTTCCCACAGGACTTAATCCTGGACATTGACACCTTTTCCTTCTAATTGGTATAATCAGGCTGGAGCCATGGTAAAAACAGCCAAGCTCAAACCGCGCTGCCCCGCCGGGATGCGGGGAGAAAGGATCCTGCTATGAAAAATCGTATACTGAAAGCCCTGGCCTCCTTTGGTCTGTCCGTCTGTGTGCTGGCAGGCAGTTCTGTGGTCAGCATGGCCGAAGAGACCCCGGGCAAAACCGAGTGCAAAGAACACACCTGGAAGACCACGACAGAGTATAAGACTGAGTGTGTGGAGACCACCTTCCAGCATAAGCTCCCCGATGGCACCACCGAGACCCTTACACTTTGCCCCGAATGCGGCAAAGTAAAGAATAACACCCAGCTGACCAAGGTAAACGGTGTCTTCTCCAACTTTTCCAACCTGACTGTTCACACCGGGACTCTGAAAAACGGTGAGCAGGTAATGACAGCAGCATTCTACTATCCCACTGTTATTGAACGGGTCATCTGCGAAAAGTGCGGCACCGTAAAGAGCGAGGAGGTCACCCCCGCCCGTGTGATGGCCCAGCCAGTCATTGCCAGCGTCGAGGTACCCGCCAATACCGTTTCCGGCTACAGCCTGATGCAAATCAATGCCGACGGTACCGAAACACCGGTCAGTGTTTCCTACAACACCGAGCTGAACAAGGCATATTTCCGTCTGGATGTCACCACCGGGGCCCAGCTGCTGCGGATGGTTCCCACCACCTGATTTTCCCGCATAACCAACGAGACCGCCCGGTGGGCGGTCTCGTTTTTGTTTTATCGGCGTTTCTGTGGCAGGGGAATGCCCAGCACCAAGGCAATGCCCACGGCCAGCGCCACGGCGATCTTGAAGGTGGAGATGCCGTTTGCCAGCGCCAGAGCGTTGTCGCCCTGAATGAAGTAGTAGGCGCTGTAATAGATGCCCGCACCGGGCACCAGCGGAAAGATGCCGGTGAGCAGGAACACCGTCACCGGTGCTCTGAGGGTCATCGCAAGGATGCGGGCCAGCAGCGTCAGCGGAATGACCGCCAGCAGCGAGGCTGCAAAGGCTTCCATCCCGAACAGCTCCGCGATCTCGTATACCAGCCACCCCACTGCGCCCACCAGCCCGCAGTAGGGCAGGGTGCGCCTGGGGCAGGCAAAGAGGATGGCAAAACTCAGGGTGCCCGCCCCGGCCAGCAGGAACTGCAGGGCCAGACGGCCCAGCTGCTCCCCGGTGAAAAGAAGTTCTGTCATACCACGGCCACCCCCTTCAAAAAGGCATAGAGACTCAGCACAAGGCCGGCGCCGATGGCGATGCTGGCCGCAATGAGCAGCGCGTCGATCATCCGGATGGTGCCGGACAGATAATCGCCCTGCACAAAGTCCCGGATGCCCATGGTAAAGGCGATGCCGGGGGTCAGGATCATCAGGGTGCCGATGATGGCGTGACTGGCTTCAGTGCCCAGCAGGCTGCAGCCCAGAATACAGCACAGGGTGATGAGGGCGGCGGTGGAGATGGTTCGGAACCCGCCCCCCACGCCGTGCCGCCCGCAGAACAGCAGGTAGGCGTTGGCCGCAACACCGGCCGCAGCGGCGGCAAGCCCGGATTTCAGGTCGCCGCCAAAAATCAGCGCAAAGCAGAACGCGCCGCCCATGCCCGCTGCAATCTGCACCCAGTCCTTCGGAAAAGGGATGCACCTGGCCTGAGCCAGCCGGGTCTCGGCATCATCGATGGTGTCCACTTCCCCGGACGCGATCTGGCGGGAAAGCTGATTCACCGCCGCCACCCGCCCCAGGTGGGTAGTACGGGTGGGCACGTTGCGCACCTCGCTCATCTCCGCCGTGCCTGCGCTGGCAAAAATGCCGTTGGTCAGCACATAGACATGGAACTCCCGCAGGTGGAAGCTGGCCGCCATGATCTCCATGGTCTGCTCCACCCGGAACACCTCTGCCCCGTTCTCCAAAAGGGTCTGACCGGCCGCCATGATAAAATCCATGATGCGGCGGCGCTGTTCCCCGTCCGGATACAATTCCCTCTCTGCCATGCTGTGGTCTCCTTAAAATTGGCATAAAAAATGACCGCCTCAACGTTTCAGTGCCTGAGCGGTCATTTTTCTTGACGAATCTATTTGTAGTATAGTCAATCTCCGGCGGCTTGTCAAGCAGGCACGCCGTTTTTTCAGAACTTGAACAGGTTCACGATCCGCTGCCACAGGCGAGTGAAGAAGTTACCCTCCTGCACATCGGCGGTGGTCTGGGCGGTAACATCCGCAGCGGCGACCGTCTCACCGGTCTTATAGATGAACTTCACGCTGCCGGAAGCATCCTCGGACTTACCGGCAAAGCTGGTGTAGTCCTCCAGACGGCTGGTCATCTCGTCCAACACGGTCTTCAGGCCATGGATCTGCTCCTCATCCAGAGCGCCGGTCAGCTTGGAGATGCCCTCCTCATTGAACTGGTTCAGGCCATCGTTCAGTCGGACCGTGCCATCGCTGAGCTGGCCTGCGCCATCATTCAGGGTGGTCACGCCGTCATACAGGGTCTTGGTGCCATCGGCCAGCTGGGCGGCACCGTCCTTTGCGGAGTGGGCACCGTCAGCGGCGGTGGCGACACCATTGGTGTACTGGTTGACACTGGACACGAAATACTGGATCTGCGCCAGGCTGTTCTTCAGGGCACGGACATCTGCGATATCCTGGCTGTTCTCAGCCTGATACTTCAGCTCGTCATGCACGGTCTGCTTGGCGCTGGCAGTGCTCAGATCAAGCATGGCGCTGAACATGGAGGGGTCGTAGCTCTGCATCAGCCGCAGAGCAGCTTCCAGGTCGTGGTTGGTCTTGGTTGCGGAGAGATACAGGGCAATGTCCAGCTGGCTGTCCTTGAAGCTGGGCTCCTGTTCCCAGACGGTGCGCACCATCTTCTTGCGGGCAGCGGCCAGTGTCTTTTCGTTCATGGTCAGCACTTCGTCAATAACGGAAGCGTAGTTGTCCCAGGTCATGGGGGTGTCGATCAGGCCGCCCTCCATCAGGGTGCTGTTGGCAGAGGCCAGAACGCCATCGGCCACCTGCTGGGCACCGGCCTGCAGGGCAGCGTTATTGGAGCTCAGGGTATCCAGACCGTTGGTCAGCTGGCCCAGACCATCGTCCAGGGCAGAAGCACCGCTGTTCAGCTGAGAAGCGCCGTCCAGCAGGGCCAGGGTACCGTTGGCCAGCTGGGAAGCACCGTCCACCAGTTGGGCGGCACCATCCATCAGCTGGTTCATGGCATCGTTCAGCTGGCTGACGCCATCGGTCAGCTCGTTGAGGCTGCTCAGGTCAAAGGCATTGGTGCCCAGCGCATCGGCGTTGGTGGCACAGGCCAGCATGACCTGCGGTGCGGTCAGGTTCTCGACATCGGCTTCCACGGTGACGCTGTCCTGCAGATAATCCTCCACAGTAGACAGGTCATCGGGCAGCAGGCCGTCCAGAGAATCCTTCACGCCGGGCAGGCAGACGAAAGCGGCCACACTGCTCTTGGCGGCGGATTCCAGCATTCCGTGCTCGGCGCTCAGGTTGGTGGCATCCTGACCAAAGATCACACCCACAGCAGTGATGAGCGGGGTGACAACGGTGCGCTCCTTGCCGTTGACGGTCACGGTGCCGGTCTCGTTGTTGGTCAGGTCAACGGTCACGGTCAGGTGGCCGCTCTTGCCGATCAGGTTCTCAAGGCTGTCGGTCACGCCGTCCAGCGTATAGGTGACATTTGCGGTGATGGGCAGGGCCTTGTCGGTATTGCCCTTATAGTACACGTCGGTGTCGTCGGTGTTCCAGACCAGCTTTTCGCCGTCCTGGGTGAACGCGGCATCGCTCTCGGTGTTCTGGATGTCGGTCAGGGTGCTCTCATCGGTGACATTGGACAGGCCGGAAGCGCTGTACAGGTGCTCACTGACGGTGGTGGACTTGATGGAGCCGTCGGCGTTCATCACGGCGTAGACCGTCTCATCCTTGGAATAATCGGCCTTGGCGGCTGCAAAGGCGGGCAGGGTCATGCCTGCGGCGAGAGTCAGCGCCAGCGCCGCACTGGCGAAACGAAGCGATTTTTTCATGGTAATTACTCCTTATCAGACTTCTTGGCGTTGGAAGATTCAGGGACCAGCCAGTGCATGGTGGTGTGGCGGATGACCCAGTCCAGCAGCATCAGGGCAGCGGGCAGAACGACCAGAATGACAGCCATACTGATCAGTGCGCCGCGGGAGATGAGCCGGCAGATGCTCTGCAGCAGCTCCATCTTACTGATGGCGGCCACGCCGACGGTAGCGGCAAAGAAGGTCAGGCCGCTGGTCAGGATGGACTGGCTGCAGTGCTCCAGCGACTGCTGGGCAGCTTCCTGCGGGGTGCGGCCATAGCTGCGCTCCTCGTGATAACGGGTGGTCATCAGGATGGAGTAGTCCACAGTCGCGCCCAGCTGGATGGTGCCGATGACGATGCTGGCGATGAAGGGCAGCTGGGTACCGGTGAAGTACGGGATGCCCATATTGATGGAGATGGCGGCCTCGATGCTGGCAACCAGCAGCACAGGGATGGACAGGCTCCGGAAGGAGATCAGGATGATGGCAGCGACTGCCATGATCGACCAGACGTTGACGTTCTTGAAATCCACGTCCGCAACCTCGATCAGATCCTTGGTCATGGCACCCTCGCCGGTGATGACACCGTTGGGATCAACCGCCTTGATAAGGTCATTCATCTCGGTCAGCTGGTTGTTGATGGCATCGGTACCGGTCTTATAGGAGCTGTTGGCCAGAATGAGCTTGTAGCCGCCGGACTGCAGGATCTCGGTCACGCTGTCGGGCAGCAGTTCGGTCTGGAAGCCCGGGCCGGTGATGGAATCCAGGCTCACCACCTGGGTGATGCCGTCCACATCCTTGAGCTCATCGCAGAGGTCAGACACCTGCGTTGCGGTCAGGTCCTCATCCACCAGAATAAAGTGGGAGGTGGTCATGCCAAAGTCCTCGCCCAGCTTGTTGGTGCCAACGATACCGGTCAGGTCCTGGGGCAGCGAGTCGAACAGGGTGTAGTAGACCTCGGTCTTTTGCTGGGCCACCACAAAGGGCACCAGCAGCACAAGAAAGACGACCACGATGGGCATTGCGTGCTTGGAAACAAAGTAGCTGAGCTTGGTCAGCTTGGGAACGATGGTGCGGTGCTTGTACTTTTCGACCTGCTTATCAAAGGTCAGGATCAAAGCAGGCAGGATGACGATGGTGCAGATGACACCCAGCGCCACACCCTTTGCCATAACAACACCGATATCGCGGCCCAGCGTCAGGCGCATGGCGCACAGTGCCAGGAAGCCCGCAATGGTGGTCAGGGAGGAAGCGGTGATGGAGGTCATGGTCTTGCAGATGGCGGTCACCATGGCTTCCTCGTTGGAGGAGCGGAGTTCCTTTTCCTCCTGATAACGGTGGAGCAGGAAGATGGAAAAGTCCATCGTCACGCCCAACTGCAGCACCGTGGAAAGCGCCTGGGTGATGTAGCTGATCTGACCCAGGAAGATGTTGGTGCCAAAGTTGTACGCAATGGGGAACAACAGGCCCAGCATGAACAGCACAGGCGTGATGGTGCTCTCCAGCGAGAGGAACAGCACCAGCATACTGGCACCCACAGCGCACAGGATGTACAGCGGCATCTCTTTATTGATCAGTGCCTTGGTATCCTGCAAGATGACGCTCATGCCGCCAAAGTAGCAGTCGTGCCGCAGCACCTGTTTGATCTGCTGGACGGCGTTCATCGTCTCGTCGCTGGCGCTGGGCGCATCAAACCGGACGATGAGCATGGTGGAATCGTTTTTGCCGAACATGAACTGCTGGACATCCGCGGGCAGCATCTCGGTGGGGATGCTGGGGTCGATGACATCGCTGAGCCAGAAGGTCTGTGTGACACCGGGCACCGCCTCAATGTCCTTCTTCATGGCGATCAGTTCATTGGTAGGCAGGCCTTCCACCGTGATCATACCGGTGGAGGCCAGATGGAAGTCGTCCTCAAGCGCTACCTCGCCGATCATGGAGTCGAGCTCCTGCGGCAGATAGGTCAGGACATCATAATTGATGCGGGTAGCAACCGCGCCGATTGCGGAAGGGATCAACAGCAGGACCGCTACTGTTAAGATCAGCTTGCGCAGACGCACGATGCTCTGTGCGATCTTTTTCATGGGAACCCTCCATACGAAAGTTGATTGGATCTGCCCTAAAATGACCCGTGGTCATTTCTGAGCAAGCACTATTATAACCAATCGACGCAAGGTGTCAAGATAAAAAATGACCAAAAGTCAGTTTTCTTATCACAAAGCAAAAATTGTATAGCTTGTCCGGGGGCTTTTGCTCTTGCGCTCTTCCCTTCTCCCTGCTAAAATATTGTTTACACGACAAAACAACGTCAGAAAAGAGGATGCAGCAAGCTATGAGCACCGTGGAAGGAAAGAAACAGGAAAAGCGCCGCGCGCTTCTGGATGCAGCTTACGAGCTGTTTCTGGAGCGGGGCACCTCCAAGACCAGCGTGGAGGATATCACCTCCCGCGCCAAGGTGGGCAAGGGCACGTTCTACCTCTATTTTGCCGATAAGGGTTCGGTCACGCAGGCCCTGCTGGCCCGGGTGAGCTACCAGCTGCTGGACAACGCCTGTACCGCTGCCGAGCAGCACGCCGCCGAGCTTACCAGCTTCCCCGACCAGATGATCTTTGTCATTGACCATATCATCGAAGCCCTGCGCGCGGACACCCTGATGCTCCGCTTCCTGGAGCGCAGCTTTGTCTGGCCCGGGCTGGATCAGATCGAAGCCAGCGGCGAGGCCGAGCCGCTGATGCGCAAGGTCCTCCAGATCGTGATGTGCAGCCCCGAGATGGCGGGCCGCACCGAGCGGGAGATCTACCAGCGCATCACAGCCTTGGGCAGCATGTGCATATCGGTGTGCTATACCTCCGTGTTGGAGGGCAAGCCCGACAATATCGACAACATGAAGCCCATCCTCTATGACATCATTCGCCGGGCGCTCTGAGCGCACCTCTCCTCTGCCAGCCCCCGCAAAGGGGCCTTTGCGCCAATCCTCCGGGGCAAAAAACGGAAAAGGCAGACTTTTTTCAAAAAAGCCCTTGCAATTGCGCGAAAAATGTGGTATCATACTCAAGTCGATACGACATCTGGACGGTTAGCTCAGCTGGTAGAGCATCTGCTTGACGTGCAGGAGGTCACAGGTTCGAGTCCTGTACCGTCCACCATACAGTTCGTACCCGAACCTGATTCTTTACGAAAAATGGTTCGGGTACTTTTTTGTTTCACAAGATGTTCTCTATGCCGAGAGTATGCAGAACGGTAAACAGGAACGAACAAAGGCAGGATATCATCATGGCGATGGTATCCTGCCTTTTATATATGATATGGTATTGGGGGCGATTGCTACGTACGGAGCGCCTTAAGCCCCTGTATTTGCTTCGGTCAGCACAAAGGTCAGCTCCGCTGTGGCGGCGCACTTGCCATCCACATAAGCAGACGCTTTCCCGATGCCCACCGGGCCGCGCTGTTCCACCAGCTCACAATGGAGCGTAAGGACATCCCCTGGGGTGACCTGTTTGCGGAAGCGGGCATTCTTGATGCCGCCGAAGAGGGCCAGTTTTCCTTTGTTTTCGGGGAGGCTCAGCGCCGCAACAGCTCCGGTCTGGGCCAGTGCTTCCAGGATCAGCACTCCCGGCATGACCGGTTGGCCCGGGAAGTGACCGCAGAAGAATTCCTCATTGCGGGATACGCACTTGCGGCCAATGGCCCACTGACCCGGCTCGTAGTCCAGGATACGGTCCACGAGGGCAAAGGGGTAGCGGTGGGGCAGAAGGGCTGCGATCTGCTCACTGTTCAGGGCGTTTGCGTTCTCCCGCACGGTGCGCGGTTCTGCCATGGCTCAGCCCTCCCATCTGCGCAGGGCGATGCAGGCATTATGCCCGCCAAAGCCCAGGCTGTTGCTCAGTGCGTAGGTCATGGCCTGTGCACGGCCTGCATTGGGCACATAGTCCAGATCGCATTCCGGGTCAGGCTGCTCGTAGTGGATGGTGGGCGGAGCAAACTGGTCTCGCAGGGCCAGCGCCGTGAACACGGCCTCGATGCCGCCCGCACCACCCAGCAGGTGGCCGGTCATGCTCTTGGTGCTGACCACGGTCAGCTGCTTTGCGTGCTCACCGAACACAGCATGGATGGCAGCCGTCTCGCAGGCATCGTTCATGTGGGTGCCGGTGCCGTGGGCGTTGATGTGATCCACCTGCTCCGGGGCAATGCCGGCGTCGGCCAGTGTCAGCTTCATGCAGTCGATGGCACCTGTGCCGCCGGGAGCCGGTGCAGTAAAGTGGTAAGCATCGCAGTTGGCACCATAGCCCACCACCTCGGCGTAGATATGCGCACCGCGTGCCCGGGCGTGCTCCAGCTCTTCCAGAACCAGCACACCGCTGCCCTCGCCCATCACGAAGCCGCCGCGGCGGGCATCAAAGGGCAGGCTGGCAGCATCCGGGTCGGTGGCGGTGGAAAGCGCCTTCATGCTGGTAAAACCGCCGATGCCCAGCGGGCTGATGCAGCTTTCGGCACCGCCGCAGACCATGGCAGTCTCGTAACCGTCCCGGATGCGGTGGAAGGCATCGCCCACAGCATTGGTGCCGCCGGCGCAGGCCGTGACCGGGCAGGTGCACATGCCCTTCAGGCCAAAGCGGATGGCCACCTGTGCCGCCGCCATGTTGGCAATGGACATGGGCACAAAGTAGGGACTGACCTTCTCCATGCCTTTTTCTTCCCCGCGGGTGTGCTGCTCCTCGATGGTGGGCAGGCCGCCAATGCCGCTGGAAAGGACCACACCGATGTTTTTGGCCTCTGCTTCCGTGTTCAGGCCGCTGTCGGCAATGGCCTCGGCTGCAGCAGCCAGTGCCAGCAGGGTGAAGCGGGCCATCTTGCGGGCTTCCTTTTTGTCCACAACGGTCTCGGGGTCAAAGTTTTTCACTTCACCGGCCAGCTTGCACTTGAAATCGGTGGTGTCAAACTGGGTGATGGGGCCAATGCCGCACCGGCCTGCCTTTGCGGCAGCCCAGCTGTCGGCAGCAGTGTTGCCCAGCGGGTTCACGGTGCCCAGACCGGTGATCACGACTCTGCGTTTTTCCATAGAGAATTTCTCCTTTTACATTGCCATGCCGCCGTCCACACAGAGCACCTGCCCGGTGAGATAGCTGCTTTGTTCTGCGGCAAAAAATGCCACCGCGTTTGCCACGTCCTCCGGCTGGCCTGCGCGGCCTGCCGGGATGTCCTTTGCCATTTCGGTGCGGACAGCCTCCGGCAGGGCGGCGGTCATATCAGTCTCAATAAAGCCGGGCGCAACAGCGTTTACTGTCACATTGCGGCTGGCCAGTTCCCGGGCCAGGCTTTTGGTCAGGCCGATGAGCCCGGCCTTGCTGGCGGCGTAATTCGTCTGGCCTGCATTGCCCCGCAGGGCAACGACGCTGCTCAGATTGATGATCCGGCCCCAGCGCTGGCGCACCATCCGGCGGGCCGCTTCCTTGCAGCAGAGGAACGCACCCTTGAGGTTTGCGTCCAGCACAGCATCAAAGTCTGCTTCGGACATGCGCAGGATCAGGTTGTCCCGGGTGATGCCTGCATTGTTCACAAGGATATCCACCCGGCCAAAGGCGTTCACCGCTTCCTCAAAGAGCTTTTTGCAGCCCTCGGCGGTGGAAACATCGGCCTGCACGGCCACAGCCTGCGCGCCTTCGGCCCTGCAGAGAGACACGGTCTCAGCGGCGGCCGCTTCGCCGTGGCAGTAGTTGACCACCACATGGCAGCCCTGCCGGGCAAGCTGTACGCACACGGCCCGGCCGATTCCCCGGCTTCCGCCGGTCACAACGGCGGTACGGATGATGGTTTCTTCGTTCATTGTTCTTCCTTCCATGCGTTCAGAACGGTGTCCAGCTGCGCCGGGGTCTCCACCGACACACAAGTCACACCGGGCAGGGTCTTTTTCACAAAGCCAGAGAGCGCATTGCCGGGGCCGACCTCCAGAATGTGATCCACACCCAGCTCACCCAGACGGTGCAGGGTGTCCTCCATGTAGACACTGCTCTGCACCTGCCGGACCAGCAGGGCCGGGATGCTGTCGCTCTCGGCTTTTTCACGGCCCAGGCAGTTGAACAGCACCGGAACGCTCATTTCGCCAAAGGGTTCGGCGGCAAAGCGCTTTGCCAGGGCATCCCCGGCGGGAGCCATCAGACGGGTGTGGAACGGTCCGCTCACCTTGAGCGGGATGCACCGGCGGGCACCGGCCTGCTTTGCAAGCTCTGCAGCCTTGTCCACGGCGGCCTTTTCGCCGCCAATGACCAGCTGGCCCGGGCAATTGTAGTTACAGATCTGCACACAGCCCAGCGCGGATGCCTGCTCACAGCATTCTGCAAGGGGAACCCGGTCGAGGTTCAGCACTGCGGTCATGCCGCAGTCGATGCCGCTGGCCGCGTCGGCCATGGCTTTGCCGCGGTAGGCTGCCAGCTCAATGGCCTGCTTGGCGGTGAATACACCGGCGGCTTCCAGCGCGGAATATTCGCCCAGGGAGAGACCAGCCACATAAGCGGGCTTGACCCCCTGCTCGGCCAGAACGGCGGATACGCCGCAGGCAAAGGCCACCATGCAGGGCTGGGTATATTCGGTCTGATTCAGAACGCCGTCCGGGTCGTCGAAGCAGACGCGGTGCAGATCAAACGGAAGGTCTGCAGCGTCGAACGCGGCACGGAAAGCGGAAGATGCTTCGTAAAATTCTTTGCCCATGCCGGGGTGCTGGGCACCCTGGCCGGCATACAAAACGGCAAGTTTCATCGGTTTTGCCTCCATTCGGTCACAAGTTCATCCATCAGCTCACGGACAGTGTACATCCGGTCCAGCCTGCCCACATTGGCCCCGCAGAAGAAAAGTCCCTCCTCCAGGTTGCCCTTGACCGCTTCGATCAGTGCATGGGTGATGCAGTAGGGCACCTTGGCAGGGTCGCAGGTCTTCAGGCAGCGGGCACAGTGCCGGGGCGGGAAGCGTCTGCCCTCCACCATGGCCTGCACCAGCGGTGTGTTCAGCGCCCGGCCCGGCATCCCGACCGGGCTGTGGATGATGCGCACATCCTCAGAACCGGCGTTCAACAGAACGTCCTTGTACCCCTGGGATGCATCGCACTCGTAGGTAGTGATAAAGCGGGTGGCAAGCTGAACGCCTGCGGCACCCAGTCTGGTAAAGTGAGCCAGATCGGCCCCGGTGTACACGCCGCCCGCCACAAACACGGGGATGCTGTGGCCGAACTGCGCCTCATAGGGCTTTACCTCGGCCAGCACCTCCGGCAGGATCTCGTCCAGCGTCTGGCAGCTTCCGGAGAACAGGTCCTGCTCCGCAAAGCCGAGATGACCGCCTGCCTTGCAGCCCTCAATGACCACAAAATCAGCGGTGCGGCCGAACTCCTTGGCCCAGCGGCGCAGGATGAGCTTTGCCGCCCGCCCGCTGGAAACGATGGGCGCGATGGCAACCTCCATCGTGTTCACAAGGCCGGGCAGCTCCAGCGGCAGACCAGCGCCAGACACCACAGCGTCCACGCCCGCTTCCACAGCGGTGCGGATGGCGGCGGCATAGTCCTGCGTGGCCACCATTGCATTGATGGCCACCATACCGGCACCGTTTGCGATCTGCTTTGCTTTCCGGATCTCAGCGGTCAGGGCGCGGTGGTTGGCGCTGGCCGGGTCACGGGCAAAGTCCGGCTCCCGGTAGCCTGCATCGGCGGTGGAGATGCACCCCATGCCGCCGCAGGCTGCCACGGCACCGGCCAGCCCGCCCAGAGAAACGCCCACGCCCATGCCGCCCTGCAGGATGGGCACAGACAGGACTTTCTTTCCGAGCGTCAGCATTCCTCGCTCAGCGCGTGGATACGCTGCCTCCCACCGTTCCACAGGTCATCCAGAATGTCCGCCACGGGGCGCACCTCGTGGAGCATTCCGGCCACCTGACCGGCCATCAGACTGCCGGTGGAGGTGTCGCCTTCAAACACGGCCCGGCGCAGACTGCCCAGGGTGTACTTTTCCAGCTCCATCTTATCGGCACCGGCCTTTTCCTGCCGGACATATTCACGGCTCATCCGGTTTTTCAGCACCCGGACCGGGGAACCGCCGATGCGCCCGGTCACGATGGTATCGCTGTCCTTGGCATTGAGCAGGGCAGCCTTGTAGTTTTCGTGGATGGGGCACTCCTCGCTCACCAGCAGGCAGGTGCCCACCTGCACGCCGCAGGCACCCAGTGCAAGGGCTGCTGCCAGCTGACGGCCATCGGCAATGCCGCCCGCTGCAATGACGGGCAGATCCACTGCGTCCACCACCTGCGGCACCAGCGCCATGGTGGCCATCTCGCCCACATGGCCGCCGCTCTCGGTCCCTTCGGCGATCACGGCATCAATGCCCAGCTTCTCCAGATGCTTTGCCAGCACAGCGGCAGCCACCACGGGGATCACCTTGATGCCCGCCGCTTTCCACATGGGAACATATTTGCCCGGGTTGCCTGCGCCGGTGGTGACCACCTGCACGCCTTCTTCCACAACGATCTGGGCAAACTCATCTGCCTGCGGGTGCATCAGCATGATGTTCACGCCAAAGGGCTTGTCAGTGAGCTGTTTGCACCGGCGGATATTTTCGCGCAGGGTGTCGGTATTCATGCCGCCCGCACCGATGATGCCCAGTGCACCTGCATTGGAGCAGGCTGCGGCAAACTCACCGGTGGCAATGTTTGCCATGCCGCCCTGGATGATGGGGTATTTCGTTCCTAAGATCTCGTTCAGTAATTTCATATGATGTTTCCAGTCAGCGGGCCGGGGCTTCTCTGTGGGTCGTCCGTTGGGATGGCCCGTTTTGAGAAAGCTGCCGGAACGCTGACGTATTCACTCTTTGTATTGCAGGATCGCGCCGCCCCAGGTCAGGCCGCCGCCAAAGCCGATGCAGGCCAGCGGTCTGCCCGGGGTCAGCTGCCCGCTCTCGGCCAGCTCGTTGAGGGCGACCGGAATGCTGGCGGCGCTGGTGTTGCCGTGGCGATCCATATTCTTATAAAATTTTGCCGGGTCGGCCTGCAGGGCCTTGATGCAGTGGTCGATGATGCGGCTGTTGGCCTGATGGCAGACCACCCACGACAGATCCTCGAGGGTCAGCCGGGTCTCGTCCAGCACCGTGTGCAGGCACTTGGGCAGGGCATCCACCGCAAAGCGGAACACCGCCTTGCCGTCCATGGTGATGGGGGCAGAGCCTTCCCGGCTCGGCCCGCCCGCATGGAGAACATCACTGCCGCGTGCCCCCAGCGTCAACGCAAAGGGGGTATCTGCCAGCCGGAAAATGGCGGCCCCGGCCCCGTCGCCGAACAGCACGCAGGTGGAGCGGTCGGTGGGGTCCATCAGGCGGGAAAGCGCTTCGCACCCGATGACGAGGGCATACTGCCCGCCCAGAGTCGTCAGCATCCCCCGCGCCACGGCCATGCCATAGAGAAAACCGGAACAGGCCGCGTTGATGTCCAGCGCGGGCCGGTTTTCGGGCAGGCCCAGCGCTGCCTGTACCTGACAGGCCACGCTGGGGGTGGCATCCGGGGCAGAAAGGGTCGCGCAGACACAGCAGGCAATGTCCGCCGGGTCAAGGCCGCTGCGGTCAAGGGCCTGCCGTGCAGCCGCAATGGCCAGCGTGGCGGCAGATTCGTCCTCGGTACACCAGTGCCGGGTGCGGATGCCGGTGCGGCTGGTGATCCATGCGTCACTGGTATCCACCATGCGGCTCAGCGCGTCATTGGTGATCGTCCGTCCGGGAAGTGCCCCGCCGGTGGCGATCAGCTGTAAACCATTCATGCGTTCCTCGTTTCTCCGATCTGGCGGTACTTTTTATAGCGCTGATCGGCCAGCTGCCGGTCGCTCATGCGGCACAATTCTTTCAGGTGGGCGCGCAGAGCGGCATCCATGCGCTCAAACAGGGCCGCGTGGCAGCGCTGGGCACCGCCCACCGGCTCCGGGATCACTTCTTCCACGATGCCTCCGCGGTACAGATCCTGCGCCGTCAGCTTCATCATCTCACAGGCCTCGCCGCTGCGGGAGGAGTCCTTCCACAGGATGCTGGCAAAGCCCTCGGGGCTCAGCACGGAGTAGACCGCGTTTTCCAGCATGAGGATGTGGTTGGCCACACCCAGTGCCAGGGCGCCGCCGGAGGAGCCCTCGCCGGTGACCACGGCGATGACCGGCACCGTCAGGCCGCTCATCTCCATCAGATTCCGGGCAATGGCCTCGCCCTGCCCCCGCTCCTCGGCATCCTTGCCGGGGTAAGCGCCCGGCGTGTCGATAAAGGTGATGATGGGACGGCCGAATTTTTCAGCCTGCTTCATCAGGCGCAGAGCCTTGCGGTAACCCTCCGGCCCCGGCATTCCAAAGTTGCAGGCCAGATTTTCCTCCAGCGTGGAGCCCTTGCGGTGGCCGATGACCGTCACCGGCATCCCGTGGAAACGGGCCACGCCGCCCAGAATGGCCGCGTCCTCCTTGCACTGCCGGTCGCCGCGCTGCTCAAAGAAATCCGTGAACAGGGCAGAGATCGTCTCGTCGATGTGCGGACGCTCCGGGTGACGGGCCAGAAAGACCCGATCCTCGGCAGTCAGCGGGCCGCAGGAGCGCAGAATCTCGTCCTCTTCCACCGCCAGCTCTGCCAGTTCGGACGCATGGGCGGTGATGGCCTCCATGTCACTGCCGCTGCCCTTCAGCGCGGCGATCTGTGCGTCCAGCGGGGCCAGCTGCTCCAAAATATCTTTTATCATTCGTGTTTCCCTCCGGCATGAAGCTGCAGGACCTGGATCAGCGTATCCCGCAGCTGACTGCGGGGCACCACCTGATCCACAAAGCCGTGTTCCATCTGGAATTCGCTGCGCTGGAACCCGGCAGGCAGTTTTTCACCGATGGTCTGCTCAATGACACGGGGGCCGGCAAAGCCGATGAGTGCCCCCGGTTCGGCCAGCATGATATCGCCCAGGCTTGCAAAGCTGGCGGTCACACCGCCGGTGGTGGGGTGGGTCAGCACGCTGACGTACAGCCCGCCCTTTGCTGAAAAGCGCTGGATGGCGGCGCTGGTCTTGGCCATCTGCATCAGGCTGAAAATGCCCTCCTGCATCCGTGCGCCGCCGCTGGCCGAAAAGATGACCAGAGGCAGGCGCTTGGCAGTGGCGTACTCCACGGCGCGGGTGATCTTCTCGCCCACAGCCGTGCTCATGCTGCCCATAAAGAACCGGCTGTCCAGCACGGCTGCCACGCAGGCCACGCCGCCAATGCGGCCGACGGCGGTGACAGCAGCCTCGTGCAGGCCGGTCTTGTTCTGGGCGGCGGCAAGTTTTTCCCCGTATCCGGGGAAGTTCAGCACATCCTGCGGATCAAGGTCAGCGTCCAGTTCCCGGAAGCTGCCGTGATCCAGCACCAGACTGAGCCGGTAATACCCGCCAATGGGCATGTGATAGCCGCAGTTGGGGCAGACATACAGGCTTTTGCCCCACAGGGTGCGGGCAGCGCGGCGGCCGCACTGCTTGCACTCCACAAACTGCGGCTCGTGCCAGACAGCTCCGGCATCCCGCTTGGCCTTCAGCTGGAAAGTGCGCTCCCGCATCCGGTTGGGGAGCAGATCTCGGATATCATTCATCGCATGTTTCCTCAGATATGTGCGGTGATGTAGTTGTAGATGTCACCCACGGTCTTGAGCTTTGCCAGCTCCTCGTCCGGGATGGACACACCGCAGGCATCCTCCAGCGCCATGTTCAGCTCCACGGCATCCAGGCTGTCGGCCTCCAGATCCTCGGTCAGGCTGGCCTCCATGGTCACCTTGTCCTCCTCGCAGTTCAGGGTGTCAACAACGATCTTCTTCATTTCTTCAAACGTCATGGTAATATTCTCCTTTGATTGGTTTGTATTTTTATTATCTAAAAAGTTTGAGGTTTCTTGCGAACACGACCATTATATCTGAATCGCCGGATAAGTCAAGAATAATAGCTAAAATATTTTATCTTTTACAATTCTGACACACTTTCCTCCACAGGGGCAGTTCCTCTTTTCCATTGCCCTTTTTCCCCAAACGTGCTAATATGGGTTCAGCACTCAGACAAGAAGGAACGAAAGGATGAATCCCATGAAATTCAGCGAAATGAGTTATACCCGCCCGGACATTGATGCCCTGCTGGGCCAGTGCAAGGCGCTGGCCGCCAAGGCCGCCGGGGCAGCCAGCGGCGAGGAGTTGGTGAATGTTTACTACGAGCAGAGCCGCGCCTTTGCCGATTACAGCACCGCCGCACAGCTGGCAAGCATCCACTACACCTGCGACACCCGTGACGCTTATTGGAAAGCCGAGCAGGATTTCTTTGATGCCAACGGTCCCGCTGTGGAGAACGCACGGGTGGAGATCAGCCGGGCATTTCTGGCCAACGCCCATGTGGACGCGCTGACCGAAGCCTTTGGCACCACCTGTGTGGCCGGTATGAAGAACGCCGTACTGGGCATGGATGACCGCACCGTGGAGCTGCAGAAGGAGTACAATGCCCTTGTCAGCCAGTACCAGCAGGTGTACGGCGGCGCGCTGGTTGAGTTTGACGGCAAGCAGCTGACCATTCCCCAGCTGGGCCCCTATAAGGAGAATCTGGACCCTGCCGTCCGCCGTGCCGCCTACGAGGCCGAGGCCGCGTATTTCGATGCCCACCGTGACGAGCTGGATGGCCTGTACACCAAGATCGTCAAGAACCTGAACGCACAGGCGCAGATCCTGGGCTACCACGATTACAGCGAGCTTTCCTATGTACGGATGAACCGCATCGGTTACGGCCCTGCCGAGATCCGGAAGTTCCGCGACCAGGTGGCCAACGATGTGGTGCCCGAGCTGAAAAAGGTGATCGAGCTGCGCTGCAAGCGCACCGGCATCTCTCACCTGACCTTCTCCGACCTGCCTGTGGCGTTTCAGGACGGCAACCCCTCTCCCATCCCCGGCTACGATGCCCGGATGGCCGCCGCCCGCACCATGTACCACGAGCTGAGCCCCGAGACCGCAGAATTCATCGACTTCATGCAGGACAATGAGCTGTTCGATGTGGAGAGCCGCCCCGGCAAGATGTCCGGCGGCTATATGACCAGCCTGCCCACCTACAAGGCCCCCTTTATCTTTGCCAACTGGAACAACACCTCTGCTGACGTGGACGTGCTGACCCACGAGTGCGGCCACGCCTTTGAGGGCTATGTGGCCGAGCGTGACCCCAAGGTCCCCGCAGACCTCGAATGCCCCGGCATGGAGAGCGCCGAGATCCACTCCATGGCCATGGAGTTCCTGACGGCTCCCTGGCACCATCTGCTCTTTGGCAAGGACACTGAGAAATACGCCCTGCTCCACGCCGAGGACAGCTTCCTCTTCCTGGCCTATGGCTGCATTGTGGACGAGTTCCAGCACAGGATGTACCAGAACCCCGACCTCACCCCGGACGAGCGCAACGCCGTCTGGCTGGAGCTGGAGCACAAGTACCGCCCCTGGATCGATTTCGACAACCTGCCCTTCTATGGCCGCGGTGCCGGCTGGCAGCGCCAGCTCCACATCTATGAGTGCCCCTTCTACTATATTGATTACTGCCTGTCCACCATGGCCGCGCTGCAGTTCTTCCTGCTGAGCCTCAAGGACCACAAGGATGCCTGGGAGCGCTACCTCAAGCTAGTGCGCCGTGCCGGTCTGGCCAGCTACACAGAGCTGATGCAGACCGCCGGGCTGAAGGTTCCCTTTGAGGATGGCTCGATCAAGGCCATCGCCCAGCAGATGGGCCAGTGGATCGCAGAGCATCAGGTGTAAGCCTCTTGGGCCGACAGAGTTTTTTTCTTGCAAAATCCGCTCTTTTCTATGAAAAAGCACAGCGCCCCCGTTCACTGCAAGATCGCAGTGAGCGGGGGCGCTTTCTTGTGAATAGGAGGTGGATTTTATCGCAAATACAGACTATGGGGATATACGGAGCGGCATAAACTCCATAAACGGAAAGAAAAATTTCCATAAAACGCCAAAAAGCGCTCGGATAAGTCATACCTATACAAGAAAGTTTGAACTTTTCGTGAATTTTCTGTGTTTCGACCATGGACAGGTGGGAACAGTTCTGCTACAATGGGAGCTGTTCTTTCCGCCGGTTCCCACGCGGCGGTTTTTGTTTTTACTATAACACAGGAGGAACTTTCATGTTAGAAAAGATCTTTCACCTGAAAGAAAACCACACCGATGTCAAGACCGAACTCATGGCGGGTGTCACCACCTTTATGACGATGGCCTACATCCTTGCGGTCAACCCCAGCATCCTGTCCGCTTCGGGCATGGATGCCAATGCGGTCCTGATCGCCACCTCGCTGGCATCGTTCGTTGGCACTGCCCTGATGGCTCTGCTGGCCAACTACCCGTTCGCTCTGGCTCCCGGCATGGGCCTGAACGCCTACTTCTCCTACACGGTCGTCCTGACCATGGGTTACAGCTGGCAGCTGGCTCTGATGGCCGTTTTTGTGGAGGGCATCATCTTCATCGTGCTGAGCCTGACCAATGTGCGTGAGGCCATCTTCAACGCCATCCCCATGACCCTGAAGAGCGCTGTCAGCGTGGGCATCGGTCTGTTCGTTGCATTCGTCGGCCTGCAGAACGCAAAGCTGATCGTGAACAGCGATTCCACCCTTGTTACCTATCAGCACTTCAAGGGCGAGACCTTCCACAGCATCGGCGTGGGTGCAATCCTCACGCTGGTGGGCGTGCTCATCACCGCCATCCTGCTGGTCAAGAAGGTCAAGGGCGGCATCCTGTACGGCATCCTCATCACCTGGGTGCTGGGCATCCTCTGCGAGCTGACCGGTATCTACATCCCCAACCCCGATGCCGGCATGTACAGCGTCATCCCCACCAGCTTCATCAGCTTCGATTTCTCTGCTCTGGGCAAGACCTTTGGTCAGGTGTTCAAGACCGATTTCTCCGGCGTGGGCATCCTGAACTTCTTCGCCGTGATGTTCTCCTTCCTCTTCGTTGACCTGTTTGATACCCTGGGCACCCTGATCGGTGTTGCTTCCAAGGCCGACATGCTGGATGAGGAGGGCAAGCTGCCCAACATCAAGGGCGCGCTGATGGCCGACTCCATCGCCACCTGCGCCGGTGCCGTGCTGGGTACCTCCACCACCACCACCTTCGTCGAGAGCGCTTCCGGCGTGACCGAGGGCGGCCGCACCGGCCTGACCTCCATGACCACTGGTGTGCTGTTCCTGCTGGCCGTGGTGTTCAGCCCCCTGTTCCTGACCATCCCCAGCTTTGCGACCGCTCCGGCCCTGATCATCGTTGGCTTCTACATGATGGGTTCTGCCCTGAAGATCGAGTTCGATGATCCTGCTGAGGGCATCCCCGCATTCCTGACCATCCTGGCAATGCCCACTGCATACAGCATCTCTGAGGGCATCGCCATCGGTGTCATCTCCTGGACCCTGCTGAATGTCATCACCGGCAAGGCCAAGGAGAAGAAGATCAGCCCCCTGATGTATGTGCTGACCGTTCTGTTCATCCTGAAATACGTTCTGCTGTAACAGGCATTTGCAGCAAACAGAAAGCCCCGGCTCCGGCCGGGGCTTTCGTGCGTTTATTGGTTCCTGTGCGGGTGGGGCGGATAGGGTTCAGCCGCCGAACAGCCCGAAAAAGCTGGTGTGCGTCATGCCCAGCACCAGAAACAGAAGAATGAGGGCAAACAGCACCCCAATGATGATATCCATCTGGTGGACCGTGAGGGGGAATTTATCGTAGAGCTTTTCCTTGGGGTTGACGAAATTCGGGTCGTTGTTGTCCAGCAGAGTCTTTTTTCTCTCAGCGCTCTGGGCTTTGGCGGCGGCAAGTTCTGCCTGCTCCTTTTCCAGCTGGGCCTCCCGCTGGGCAAGCAGTGCCTCACGGCGGGCCAGCTCTTCCTCCCGCTGGGCCTGGTTCATTTCTGCCATGGTGGTATCCTCCGGCGTTTTTTCTACCAGTATACCATAGAATTGTGACAGAAAAAACTCCTCCCGCAAAAAGCGGCCTTATTCCGCCAGCAGATCCTCCACCACATCCATCAGCTGAGACGGATCGAGCTGGTACGCGGTACAGCGCGCGGCCAGGCGAAGGACCCGCACCGGGTCAACGGAGACATCTGAGATGAACCGCAGTTTTCGGTGTCGTCCGTGAGATGTAGAACACGCGGCGATGCCAAAGGATGTATACACACCACACGCGGGATGATAAAGTCGTTCCATAACACAATGATACCAAAACACACCAATCACCTCTCTATCAAAATTGTCGCGCCGCTTTGAAACGGCTGCATGAATGCAGGTTCGCTGCCCGCAAAATGTTCTGACAAAATTTATATACCATCTCTTGGCTTCAAAATAAACAGCCAAAATTTCAAAATTTGGCGGCGTGTTTTGCATGTCCGGTGAAACCGGTGGTGCAGTAAAAAGACGAACTGGAAAGCAGGAACGAACAATTTTACGGAATATCGTAGAAAATTTAGAAAAAATCAACTTCGCGCAGCAACAGAGGAAAGAATGCTCCGCGGAAAATCGAAAGCACAAAAAGAAAAATCTTTGCCGCAGCTTAACCACTTTTTGACAGAAAAAGTTGCGAAATCAGCCGTAAGATCGAGTTTTCTGGTATATCACTTGTTCGCTGTGCGGATAAGGCGGCCTCTTCTGCTTTGCCTGCGGATCGCCTGTCGCAGACACCGGCACTGCCCTTGTCTGAAATGCTTTCACTCCGGAGGCAAACCAGATGAAAAATCAGACGGGCCGCGTCACTTGACTTTCCCCTTGCGGGGGAGTATACTCCGGGGCAGTGAAATATTCGGCTATGACGAGAAAGAGTACCCGGAAAGAATGCTGCAGAGAGCTGCCGGATGGTGCAAGGCAGTGCAGGGTGTCCGTGGGAAGATCCTCTCCGAGCTTTCCGGCTGAATGGGCGGCATCTGCGCCCCAGTAAGCGGGAACGGCAGGCCCCCGTTATCACGGGCCGCGCATTGTTGGATGCGCACTGAGGGGCCGGGCTTTGCACCGGCAATAAGAGTGGTACCGCAGAGGATTTACGCCTTTGTCTCTTACAAACCGTAAGGGACAAAGGCGTTTTTTGTTTGCGGGAAAGCCATTTTCCGGATGTTTCATTGCCTTTGCATCCGCAAAAATCAGGACCTGGAAAAGGAGAGTTTAACATGAAAACACTGGAAAAAGTAAGCGACTTTGTAGGCAAGTATATGGCTGCTATCGTCATCGTGGTAGCGGCACTGGCCCTGTTCTTCCCCGGCACATTCAGCGTGGTAAAGACCGCATGGGTCAACACCCTGCTGGGCATCGTTATGTTCGGCATGGGCCTTACCCTGAAGCCGGAGGATTTCAAGGTGGTGTTCAGCCGCCCGAAGGACGTGATCATCGGCTGCATTGCACAGTTCACGCTGATGCCCTTCCTTGCATGGGCGCTGACGCAGGTGTTCCATCTGCCCACTGAGCTGGCCATCGGTGTCATCCTTGTGGGCACCTGCCCCGGCGGCACCTCCTCTAACGTGATGACCTATCTGTCCAAGGGCGACGTTGCACTGTCTGTTGGCATGACTGCTGTTTCCACTGTGCTGGCTCCGTTCCTCACCCCGCTGCTCACTCTGCTGTATGCCGGTCAGCGCGTGGAGGTGAACCCCGTGAACATGTTCCTGTCCATCGTCAAGGTGGTGCTGGTTCCCATCGCACTGGGCTTTGTGGTCAACCACTTCTTCCACGCCTTCACCCAGAATGCCGTCCGTGTGCTGCCGCTGATCTCCACCACTGCCATCGTGCTCATCATCTGCGCCGTTGTGTCCGCAAACTCCGCTAAGATCATGACCAGCGGCCTGCTGATCCTGGCCGTGGTTATCCTGCACAACCTGCTGGGCTACCTCACCGGCTTTGGCGTGGGCAAGCTGCTGAAGCTGGACTCCACCAAGTGCCGTGCAATTTCCATCGAGGTCGGTATGCAGAACTCCGGTCTGGCCACTTCTCTGGCCGCTGCCCACTTTGCACAGTATCCGCTGGCAACCATCCCCGGTGCTGTGTTCTCTGTGTGGCATAACATTTCCGGTGCTGTCCTTGCCAACTTCTTTGCCCGCACCGCAGAGAAGAAGGACTGATGGTTCATAAGAACCTTGAACGCTCGGAGGCTTCCGTTATAACTTTCAATCTACTGAACTTATAATAGCAAAGGCAGGATACCACCATCATGGTGATACCCTGCCTTTGCTTGTTTATCGCTCTGAGTAGTCTATTTTCAGAACTTGTTGGGGCAAAGCCTCTCCATCTGCTAACACAGACCGTTCTGCCGCTTGAAATCCCCACTGGGGCGTTCGTTGCTTCACAAACGCGGTTTTGTTGGGGCGTGCCTGCCCCAAACCCTACTTCATAATATCGATCATGACCGATCAACGACTGATTTATAGTAATTGCCAAAGTCTGCAAGTGCATTGACGATTGGTAACATTTCCGTTCCGAGATCGGTCAACCCATATTCTACTTTGGGAGGATTCTCGTGATAATCACGACGGTAGGCAAGCCCATCATCAATCATCTGTCTTAAGCTCTCGGTCAAAACTTTCTGCGAGATCCCGTCGATGCTTCTTTGCAACTCATTGAATCTCCATGGACGCTCTTTCAGATTGCGCAGAAGCAAGAGTTTCCATTTTCCGCCAATCAGGGATACTGCTGTTGCAACCGGACATTCCGGCAGTTCTTCTTTTGTACGCATATCAGTCACCTCTGTATATAGTATAGCACATTCATTTTTGAGTGTACAGTTACAAAAAGGTGCGTACTTGTTTTTGAATGTGCGAGCTTCTATACTTAGCTCAGGCAATGAAAGATTGCGAATCAAAATGGAGGTGCTTACAATGGCAAGCTACACAAAAATGACAGTTGGAAAAGAAAATCGGACGGAGCTTCATGAAAAGCTCGCCCTGACTGGTGCGGAGATCAGCCTGAATACGCTTCCTGCGGGAGCAAATGTTCCGTTTGTCCACTCCCACAAGGCAAATGAGGAAATCTACGGTGTTCTTTCCGGCAAAGGCAAGGTCGTTATCGATGGTGAAGAAATCAGCCTTGCAGCAGGCGACTGGCTGAAGATTTCTCCCGTGGCAAAACGTCAGTTCTTTGCTGCAAGCAATTCTGAGATCACTTATATTTGTATTCAGGTCAAGGAGAATTCTCTCGAAGGTTATACTGCAACGGATGCTGTGATCTACTGATAAAACATATCAAAACAAAAGGCAGGGTACCACCATCATGGTGATACCCTGCCTTTGCTCATTTACCGTTCGGTTGCTGCGGTAAACTTCAATAAACAAAAAGTACCCGAACCCTTTTTCGTAAAGAATCGGGTTCGGGTACGAACTGTCTGGTGGTGAATCGTCACATGGTTATAAGAACATTGATGCAAAGCTCCAGCGCTTTCCGCAAAGAGCCCTTTCCCCAATCTCTCTCATCATGAGCATAAACATTCGCAAGGGAATCGGCAGTGTAGAGAATCTGGCCAAAGACTGCACCACGCTTCTGGGCACAGGCGGCCAGTGCAGCACACTCCATTTCAACTGTGGCACAGCCCTCGGATTTGCGATATTCTACCATATCTCGTGTTTCTCGGAAAAAACCATCCGTTGTCCATGTGATACATTTTTGAAACGGAATATTCAACGCACAAAAAGTCTGCTCAATGGCTTTTATTGCGGAAGGCTCCAAATCAATAAACCGAGCGGCTGGAAGATAATGATACGAAGTGCCTTCATTGCGCATCGCCCTGATTGGGATCAAGAATTCGTTTTCGTCCAAATCGGTCAGCACTCCGCAGGAACCGGCTGAAATAATTTTTTTGCATCCGCAGGAGATCAAAAAATCTAGAAGCTGTGCAGCCGCAGCAGCTCCCAGCGGTGCCTGACACAGGCAAAATTCCAGCCCATTTTGCTGGACGATATAAACAGGATAGCTTTTTGTAATGGTTTCAAAGTGTTCGGCAATGACTGCATCCATTTCAAATGCGTAATCATCAATCACATCACCCAGAAAACCAAACACACATTTTTCCGGAAGGACGAGCTGCTCTGCGCCATGATTGGGCCTGATGACCTCAATCGAATCAAAATCGTATTCAAGAATGGGAAGATCATGTTTTTGTATCATGGAGAATTTCCTCTTCCTGCAAATTGCTGCACAAAATAAAAAATACCCGAACCCTTTCTCATAGAGAATCGGGTTCGGGTACGAACTGTATGGTGGAGAATTAGGGACTCGAACCCCAGACCCCCTGCGTGTGATGCATGATGGCTTTTTGATTTTTATAACGTTAATTCATTAAATATATTCAATTTGCTACAGATCTGCTACAAACGGCATCTTGAAATTCCGCCTATCAAACGAGATGATGCGGCACTCCAGATGCAGAATTCATAATCTTGGCCTTTTCTGTGTCGCGAATTCTATCAGCCATTTTCTGAATTTGATTGGTTATCCACATATACGCTGTCGTCCCCTCTGAGTAATCTGCTTCAGCATACATGTCAACTCGTCCGTCTTCTCGCATCTGTTCTACCTGTTTCATTGCCTTCAAGTCGCCCTTTGGATAAATAGCAAACGTAGAGCCGCCATTTCGCTTTACAACTGAAAATGCCGGAATGTCACTTGGTCCATCCGCGATATAAATCATATTTTCAAAATGAACTCTTCTATTAGCTTGTGAAATTTTGGAATTCACATCAATTCCTTCGATCTTTCCTATTCCCTTGTTAATCTCAAAGATTGCTCTAGTTTTGGATGTATTATCAACAGTGTAAAGAACTTCACTAATCACTGAGTCTCCGTCTTTATCGGGTCCTTCCAGAAGTTCACAACCCCAAATACCGTCAACAAATGGAACCAAATCAGATCCACGGATAATCTCAGCAAATCCAGTACTTACAATGTAATGTTCTACTTGAATCCCATATTCTGCATAAGTCTTATCATCCTTAAACATTTGTTTCGTTTTTTCGAATATCTCCGGAATACCTTTATAGAACTTCTGTTTTTTACCATATTCTTTAAGCTTTGCGTTGTTTAGTCCTTTCAGCGTTCCATCATGTGCACACTTGATAAAATGATTTAGATAATACGTATCCTTATTTACACGAATTCCCTTCTTTTTATATTCATCTGGCTTAGAATTTACTTCTTTCCAAAAATCCGAGGCGTTAATGTTATAGTCTTTAAAAATTGGATCTTGCATATAGCCATCTATAAGCGTTTTATCGCAATCCCAAATCACGGCAATAATATTAGCCATTTTCTTTCTCCGTTATATACCTGTTTTTATTGACTTATAGAAATTTCTCAATTAATTTTTTCAATCCGTGTGATTGCTTTGCTGGACATTTCTTTTTGCAGATCAGAAGAATTTCTTTGGCCTTTAAATCTGTTCCTTTTGTATAAGGTTTATCCCACCTTCCCGCTGACACAAACTGCTCTTCCAAAATCTCAAATCCAACTTTTTGAACGATCTCTTTAATCTCGTCCTTCTTATAACGCCTGTCTCGGATAACGTATTCTGCCGGAATATTACCATCATCCGAAAACTGTTCTTTTCGGAAAATCACATGAGTATCTTCTTCTACCAAATAATACTCCGGATCAAAAACGTTTCCGCTTTTTTGCATAATATCACTTGGTTTCAAATTAAGGAATATTTTTGGATCCTTCTGTATATTCTTTATTTTATATTTCGCACAGTTCGCTGTCAGTTCATAATTCATAACAGACAAAACAAAACATCCACCATTTTTCAGTGCATTATATGCGTTTCGTATGATTGCCATATTCTTATCATCTTCAGGAAAAGACCCCACGACATCGTACAAACAAATCGCAACATCATACTTTTCAAAGATTTCTTCTTTCTTGAAAAACTCTTCATTTCGACAATCTTGCTGCGTGAACTTCACCGAGAGATTTTCTTCACAGGCAATTTTCTCGGCATATCGCAAGTGCCTCTCTGAGTAATCTAACCCTCGTACTCCATACCCTCTCCTTGATAACTCTAATGAATGTCTTCCAATTCCGCATCCTATATCTAATATGCGATCGTCTTTTTCGAGTCCACATTTTTCCACAATGAAATCAACTTCGCTAGGTGTTCCCGCAGCCCATGCCTGATCCGACATTTTCATTCGGCTATATGCATCATTTAGTCTTTCTTCTGAAAATTCAATCAAATCCGGATAATTTGCTTCAAAAATGTCCGGATCAACATCCTGTGATTTAAAAGTAAATGCAAGCCATTCTTGACCCTCCGGCAATTCCCCTAAAAGCCATGGTTCTGTAATTTTATTTTCAGAATGGTTCACAGGGAAAGATGTATCAATAAAAGAGTGCTCCTCGTTAACTATCAATTCCGCATCTTTGGCAAACCATATATCATTCGCAATAGTTTTAATTTTATCTAAATGCTTATTTACCATTTTAGGCGTCACTCGGCGGAATGTCGCCGCTTCTAGAGTCCGAACCGTATAAGGATTTGCAGTTGCAAGTCCCCATGCGACATCGTTTGAAAACCCCCAAATAGAGTGTAGCAATCTTTGTCCAATTTTTTTATTTCTGTACTCTTTTTTTACAACAAGCTGTAAGACCCATGTCATCGTACCGATACGAGTATAGTTTTTTCTCAAGTAAAAGGCTTGCCCAACAAGAGCATCTCCCTTGTATGCGACTACTAAGTTGCATTCCGGAGTTTCGCCATAATGCTTTTTCATAAATGACTTTCCCATTGTTACTGGATCGCCTTGTTGTTTTCCCGAAATTGCAACCTTATCCGAGTATACTCCATAATTTTCCGAGTAAAGCTTTGCGCATTGGTCAAAAAGTTCGTCTGAAACGTCTACTACATGAAAGGTTTTAAAAGATATCGTATTGTCCACTCTTCTGCGCCCCCATTATTTATTAGCAAAATTCTATCGTTCACTTGTTTTATAAACCGTTCATTCGCTTTTCAAATAGTTTATTCTCTACTTTATGATTTTCAAAAATGCTTTTATCGATAGTATAAATTTGGTTCAGACCAATTATATCCACTGCCTCCATCGCCGCTTCTCTCTGGCTCAAATTCCGCTTTCCAACAGTCAGGCAGTTTGCACCATCCAGTGTATCATACTGCTGGAACGCTCGATTAAAGTCCATCAGATCATGCAGCCGGACAGGTTTATTCGTCTCATTGTCCACCAACAGACCCCAGTTTTCCCAATGGCGGTCGGTGTTGCCCACCAGATAATCCAGAATGTTCATCATATAGTATCCGTGGTCGTCCAACTCTAAAATCTTATCCAGCGTGTTCCAATCATGGTTTGTGCAGTAGACATCATAGGCTGCATACGTCACAAGGCTATATCGCTGCGAGGTCATGATTTTACTGATGGAAACCGGCTCGTTCTCAAACATTCCCTGCTCATACAGAACCTGATGACAGTCAAAGCATCGGCAGATCTTACTTGCCAGCACTTCACGCTCGACTGCATCTTGTCCGCCATCTTTGTAAAGATAGAAGCCATCATCCTTGCGCACCCACGCTTTAGGATAGCATCCACCAGTGGACAAATCATTTGCCAAAAGATGTGCATTTGTCACAGTCATCTGATGCCCACGCAGTGCAATATCCACAAGAGCATTGCTTAAAGAATGTGTGTAGAGATTGATATCCTCAAATCGGACAGTCTCATTTTCTTCTTTTACCCAGAACACATCCAGCAAAGATAAGCAGTGGTAAGAAAGTGCAATTTGAGCGCGCTCGCGGTCTGTAACACTCTGAGATGCACCAATGCTGTTCAGGATTTCCTTTGCATAAGTGCGGTCACGTGGTATCAGCCGAG